>Ga0364881_10106_pt1 | contig 57984 bp, 38 predicted proteins | sample ExccelJu500001D4_5_FD_206923 | JGI IMG/M metagenome (GOLD analysis project Ga0364881, IMG submission 206923) | Enriched cells from Trout Bog Lake Hypolimnion, Wisconsin, USA - BchlTB.July30.5000.01.D4 | ecosystem: Environmental > Aquatic > Freshwater > Lake > Hypolimnion/Profundal zone | place...
AGACCAATATAATAATCCAAACACATCTGATGCAACAATATCCGTGGCATTGAGCAGCAATACAACAGGTTTAGCAACATTCACACCTGCCAGTCCACTGTCCATTGCACTTGGGAATAGCAGTGCCAGCTTCACATACACTGACACGAAGGTTGGGACGCCTACGATTACTGCACACAGCGGTTCTCTTACAGATGGGACTCAACAGGAAACAATCACTGCATCTGCAGCCAGCAAGCTGGTGATCACTTCAACAGCGGTGACGACCACAGCAGGGGTCGCTTCCAGCAGCATCACGGTGCAACGGCAAGACCAGTACAACAACCCAAACACAACTGATGCGACCATCTCTTTGACAATGTCGAGCACTTCGGGTGGTATTGTGACTTTCACTCCGACAAGTCCGCAGATTACCGTGGGAAACAGCAGTGTGACATTCACCTATACAGATACACAGGCAGGAACGCCGACCATTACTGTGGCCAAGAGCGGTCTGACCAGTGCAACACAAGTTGAGACGGTCAATGCAGCGACAGCCAGCAAACTGGTGTTCACTTCAACAGCGGTGACAACCCCGGCAGGAGTGGCTTCCACCAGTATCACAATTCAGAGACAAGACCAATATAATAACCCAAACACATCTGATGCAACGATTTCAGTGGCATTAAGCAGCAATACAACAGGTTCAGCAACATTCACACCTGCCAGTCCACTGTCCATTGCTAATGGATCGAGCAGTGCCAGTTTTACATACACTGACACGAAGGTCGGGACACCTACGATTACTGCACACAGCGGTTCTCTTACAGATGGGACTCAACAGGAAACAATCACTGCATCTGCAGCCAGCAAGCTGGTGATCACTTCAACAGCGGTGACGACCACAGCAGGGGTCGCTTCCAGCAGCATCACGGTGCAACGGCAAGACCAGTACAACAACCCAAACACAACTGATGCGACCATCTCTTTGACAATGTCGAGCACTTCGGGTGGTATTGTGACTTTCACTCCGACAAGTCCGCAGATTACCGTGGGAAACAGCAGTGTGACATTCACCTATACAGATACACAGGCAGGAACGCCGACCATTACTGTGGCCAAGAGCGGTCTGACCAGTGCAACACAGGTTGAGACGGTCAATGCAGCGGCAGCCAGCAAACTGGTGTTCACTTCAACAGCGGTGACAACCCCGGCAGGAGTGGCTTCCACCAGCATCACAATTCAGAGACAAGACCAATATAATAACCCAAACACATCTGATGCAACAATATCTGTGGCATTGAGCAGCAATACAACTGGTTCAGCAACATTCACACCTGCCAGTCCACTGTCCATTGCTAATGGATCGAGCAGTGCCAGCTTCACATACACTGACACGAAAGTCGGGACACCTACGATTACTGCACACAGCGGTTCTCTTACAGATGGGACTCAACAGGAAACAATCACTGCAGGAACGGCAACACAGCTTGTTTACAATCAGCAGCCAACAAATACCGTAGCCGGGGCAACAATTAGCCCGAGCATTACAGTGAATATAGAGGATGCCAACGGCAATATTGTGACAACAGATAATACTACCACGGTGACCTTGGCAATTGGAAATAACCCTGGTGGTGGAACACTGAGCGGTACACTGACGAAAACTGCCGTAAATGGTGTAGCTACCTTCAATAACTTATCAATAAATAAAACTGGCACAGGGTATACCTTGAATGCGACAAGCAATCCTTCTTATACTGGAGCTACTTCAAGTGGGTTTAATATTACTGCAGGAATAGCAACACAGCTTGTTTACAACCAGCAGCCGACCAATACGGTAGCTGGAGCTACGATCACACCAAGTATAACGGTTAATATTGAGGATGCCAACGGCAATATTGTTACAACGGATAATACTACTTCGGTGACCCTGGCAATCGGTAATAATCCTGGTAGTGGAACACTGAGCGGCACACTGACGAAAACTGCAGTGAATGGTATTGCTACCTTCAATAACCTATCAATCAATAAAACAGGCACGGGATATACACTAACTGCAGCCAGTAATCCTTCTTATACTGGAGCTACTTCTAACGGTTTTAACATTACTTCTGGTTCAGCCAATGCCCAACAATCTACCTTAACGCCAACCTCGGCAAGTATTACTGCCAATGGGACCAGCACACAGGTTTTAACAGTACAGGCTAAAGATGCTAATGGTAACAATTTAACCACAGGTGGTTCAACAGTGCTAATTACAAAACAATCAGGAACCGGAACTATTGGTTCTGTGACAGACAATGGAAACGGAACATATACAGCTACAGTTACCGCACCTATAGCAGTAGGCAGTGGGGTATTTGTTGCTACCCTGGGTGGGAACCCTGTAGAAAGTGGTGGAAGCAGCCAGACACAATCGATTATTACATATATAGCCGGAGCAGCAACGCAGTATCTTGTAACTTCCAGCAATTACAGCCCTGTTGCAGGTGCAAATGTTAACATCACAGCACAGCTTGTTGATGCCAATAACAACCCAGTAGGCATACAGGGATTGATAGTAACATGGACCAAGTCAGATCTGAACGGGTCGTTTGCCTCACCAACCAGCACTACAAATTCGAGTGGTATCGCCACTGTGGTTTTCACCACATACACCGTTGCCGGGACAGCAACTACGGTCACTGGAACCGATAACACTTCTTTGACTGGAACCAGCCCGACTATTACCACGGTTGCCGGCGCCTTGGATCATTTTGCATTCGTCTTAACAAGTCCTCAATGTAGTGGTAGTTCATTTTGGGGTACAAATACCTTAACGGCACAGGATGCTGCAAATAATACGATTACTACCTTTAATGCATCGACAAACAATGTGACGATAGCAGCTAATTCACCATTATCTGGTACTATTTCAAATTTGTCTGGTGGAAATAAATTAATACTTGCAAGTGATTTCAGTGCTGGAGTGGCAAATCTCACAAATCTTGGTATGGTGTATTCAGGTACTGCAGCTACAGGAACATTCACGGCTACTTCAGCCACAGGAAAGACAGGAATAAGCGGTAATGTAACAATCAATACTACCGATGTATGGCTTGGAATTACAAACGATTGGAACACTACCGGGAACTGGACATGTGGTGGAATACCTGTTCCAACAAGTGATGTTATCATACCAGCATCTGCTCCTTATTGGCCAACATTATCAACGGGCGAATATAGTACTATCCATAGTTTAACATTTAGTGGTACACAAAGTGAGTTAGATTTTGCAGGTGGGAACCTAACCGTTGTGGGGGATGTAAATTTCTCAAGCGGAGTAATTACAAGCGGTTCGGCATCATCCACTTTATCTGTTGGCGGAGTATGGACTGGAGCAGGAACTTCATTTTCACCAAGCACAGGTTTGACTGTCGATTTTAACGGTACAGCACAGACCGTGCCTGCTTTGACTTATCACGACCTGACTTTAAGTGGAAGTGGAACGACTGTTCTGCAGCCGAGTCTCACCTCAATTGCCGGCGATTTTTCTTTAGCCGGAACAGTTTCTACTACTCTTGCAGCACCTTTGACCGTTGGAGGCAACCTTTCTATAGAAAGTACGGCTAAATTAACGATACCTCCAACGTCTATCGGGGAGATGACTGTTAACGGAACCGGTTCAACGCTTAAAGGCCCTAATTGCCTTGTTCTTCAGTCAAGTTCAGCGGGTACAGGTTCGTTTATTGATCATGGGATCAGCGTTACTGGAACTGGCAGTGCGCAGGTTCAACATTATCTTCCAGGTGCACCAGGATCGACCTCTTATTGGCATGGCATATCCTCACCAATAACGAATGCACTCGCAGGTATTTTTTATCAACAATGGATTATGTATTACACAGAGAGTACAAACAACTATACATATATTATTCCTACAACTTGGCCGCTTAATGTCATGCAAGGATATTTCGCTCAGGTATACCCAACAAAGACTGTAGTTTTCTCTGGCCCATTAAATACAGGGGATATGAATTTTGGCGTAACTGATAGCTATGTTCCCTCAATGTCAAGTGATAACGGATGGAATCTGGTAGGGAATCCTTACCCAAGTACCTTAGATCTGTCTTTATCGGGGATAACGACATGGCACAATGTTGATGCTACTGCATGGATTTGGGATCCAAATGCAGGGAATTACAAGGTTTATCCGTCAGGTGGGGGTGGTTCGCATGATCAATTTGTACCGCCCATGCAAGCTTTCTTTGTGCATTGCAATAACACATCTGGTGGAACAGTTAATTTCAAAAATGCTGCAAGGGTTCATTCATCAGAAACATTTTTAAAGAGTACTGAGAATATGTCGAACCTTCTCAGAATCAGAGCCCAGTCTAGCTTCCAAAGCAGCTATGACCAGCTTTCTGTTTACTTCGAACCTTCTAGGACAAAGAATTATGAACCGGGGTTTGATGCATTAAAATATGCCGGCAATTCCGATGCACCACAGATCTGCACATTGATCAATAATGATACTGCCGTGTCGGTAAATGCCATGGCATTTGATAAACCCAATATTACCGTGCCCATGTGTTTTTATATCAATACAAATGGTACCTATATGCTGATTGCCAGCAATCTTGAAAGTTTCGACGCTTCCATCTCAGTGACCCTTGAAGACATGAAACTTAGTATTACGCAGGATCTGAAGGCGAACCCGGTTTACCACTTTTATTACGATACCATTGATCCGCATAAACGCTTTATGTTGCATTTTAATAATACAACCACTGGTATTTCTGATGTGAATGATATTAAGAAGGTGAAGATCTATTCCTACGAAAGCAGCATCTATGTTGATGCCATGAACGGAAAAAATCTGGATGGAACTGTATATGTTTATAACATGCTTGGGAAAGAGATTTATGAAGCGACTTTGCCGGATCAACCACTGGACAGGGTCGACATGAATGTGGTGGAGGGGTATTATATTGTTAAGGTTGTGACTGATACGGGGGTTTATACGGAGAAAGTTTATTTGCATCAGTAATTTCGTGACGCGTGACAAAAATCGTGACGCGTGACGCGTTACGCGTGACAAAAATCGTGACGCGTGACGCGTGACACGTGGGTGTGACAAATCGTGACACGTGACGCGTAACGCGTGACAAATCAAGATGATTGACAATGGATTTAGAAGTTTATTGTAGTGTTAACATTAAAAAAATTATTTGTTAAAATTATTTTTTAACTTTGCTGAAATTTTTAACATTAATATTTGTGCTTAGGGTTTCTGGAATAATGAAATAGTGATATTTTTATCCCCATTCGATAACATATGAAAAAATTATTTCTGAAAGTTTTTATAATTTCTCAATTGTTATTTTTATTGATTTTTACGTCGGGGGCATTTGCAAACTGCCCTGGGCCTTCTCCATATCCTCCAGATGGCCCACCAGATCCGGGAACGGGAACAGGCGGATCAAAAGATAACAATAAAAATGGTGCCCCTATCGATGACGGAACATCGATCTTGCTTGTTTTGGGTGTAGCCTATGGGTGTTTTACAGTTTACAAGATGAGAAAGAAGAAGGATGAGGAAAAGGAGGAGGAGTTGACGGTTTAAAACTGAATTACAGATAGAAAATTTGTTATAAAAACCTATTCATTGCGAGCAGCGGGAAACTAACACACCTCAACCCCCATCCCCTTCTCCTGAAGGAGAAGGGGGTTAGGGGATGACGATGATGATTAGAGCCATTTTCTGCGGAATTCTCATTCTTTTTTTTAATTTCGTTATTCAGAGTCAACCAGATCAGGGCAAGGAGAACAAAGTGACTTTACCCAACGGATGGAGCCTGAGCCCTGTTGGAACCCAGATTCCTTTAGGCGATCTTCCACTGAATATAGCTGTTTCACCCAATCTGAAATATGCTGCCGTTACCAATAACGGACAGAGCACTCAATCTATTCAATTAATCAGTATCAGGGACCAGAACCTGCTTGACACATATGAAGTAGGGAAGTCCTGGTTGGGGCTTGCTTTTAGTGATGACGGGAAGAGTTTATATGCTTCAGGAGGAAACGACAATTGGATTTTGCGCTTTGTCATCGAAAACGAAAAGCTGGTTTGCCGCGACACTTTTAAACTCGGAAAACCCTGGCCGGAAAAGATTTCCATTGCAGGATTAACCATTGATGAATCGAGGCATCGTATTTATGCAGTTACGAAGGAGAATAATTCCCTTTATATTATCGCCACTGATACTAAAAAAATCATCAAACAGATCGCACTCGGAGGTGAAGGTTATACCTGTTTATTGTCACCGGATAAGGTGCATCTTTATTGCACCTGCTGGGGTTGTGATAAAGTCGTTGTGCTGAATACTGTGACGCTGGAAATTGAAGGAAATATTGTTGTGGGAAGTAACCCGAATGATATGGCGATCGACCACAAAGGCAAAGTGCTGTATGTAGCCAATTCGAATGATAATTCGGTTTCTGTGATTGACCTTGTGCACAAAACAGTGATCGAGACCCTGAATGCAGCCCTCTATTCAATTACGCCTACAGGATCGACCACAAACAGTGTTGCCCTGAGCAAGGATGATCATACCTTATATGTTGCCAATGCCGACAACAACTGTCTTGCCGTTTTTGATGTGACAAATCCCGGTCACAGCAGTGGATCAGGATTCATCCCCACTGGATGGTATCCGACTTGTGTGCGGATTGCCGGTCAGAATATCCTGGTGTCGAACGGGAAGGGGCTTTCTTCACTACCGAATCCCAGAGGGCCAAATCCTATAAAAACCAACAAGGTTTTACACCAGCAGGGAGATGCAAAAAAAGCCGATGAAGTTCAATACATCGCGGGCCTTTTTAAGGGCACATTGAGCATTATTCCATCTCCTGACAAAGAAAGACTGGCTGAATGGACACGGCAGGTATATTCCAATACTCCTTACAACAAGGAAATTGAATCAAAGGCCCATGGCATGCCGGGGAACCCGATTCCGCGGCAGGCAGGAGAAACATCGCCAATCAAGTATGTCTTCTATATCATTAAGGAAAACAGGACCTATGACCAGGTTTTAGGGGATATTCCACAGGGGAACGGGGATACTTCACTTGTGCTCTTCGGTAAAAAATACACGCCCAACCAACATGCCCTGGCAAATGAATTTGTGTTGCTTGACAACTTTTATGTTGATGGAGAGGTGAGTGCCGATGGTCATAACTGGAGCCTTGGCGCCTATGCCACCGATTATCTCGAGAAGAACTGGCCGACCAGTTATGGAGGTCGCGGGGGAAGTTATGATGCTGAAGGAACGCGGAAGATTGCCAACAATAAAGATGGGTTTATATGGGATTACTGCAAAAGAGCGGGTGTCACCTACCGCACTTATGGCGAATTTGCAGATGATTATAAACCCAATATCCCGGTTCTGGAAGGACATTTATGCAAGTATTATACGAGCTGGGACCAAAAGGTGATGGATACCACACGCTTCAGGCAATGGAAGCGGGATTTCGATTCGCTTCTCGCTATTCATCAACTGCCCCGGCTGAATACCCTTCGATTCATCAACGATCATACCGAAGGATTGAGGGTTGGGCGTCCTACCCCCTTTGCTGAGGTGGCCGACAATGACCTGGCTGTGGGATTATTTGTGGATTACCTGAGCAAGAGTCCGATCTGGAAGGAGTGTGCCATCTTCATCGTGGAAGACGATGCCCAGAACGGGCCTGATCATGTGGATGCACACCGCAGCACAGGATATGTTGCAGGAGGGTTTGTGAAAACCGGTTTCGTTGACCATACCCCCTACTCTACTTCTTCTTTTCTGCGAACCATAGAGTTGATCCTGGGCTTGCCTCCCATGAGCCAGTATGATGCTGCGGCAGAACCGCTGTGGCGTTGTTTTGATACATCGGCGGTACATGCCGCATTTCATTCAGTTCCGCCACAGACCGATCTTTTTAAAAAGAATACAGCTTTTAATGAATGGCAAAAACAGAGTGAGAAATTTGATTTCGGACAGGAAGACCGGGCTCCTGAAAAGGAATTCAACGAGGTGATATGGGTCGCCTGCCGGGGCACTTCAAAGCCATGCCCTCCTCCGGTACATGCAGCGTTTCTGAAGACCAGGGTAAAGGATGATGATTAAACAAGGATATTATTCTTACTGAGCAGGCAACCGCAGATATCAACGTTTGTCTATATATTGAATAATGATCCTGTCAGATCAATTTTAACCCTTAAACCGATCGCATATGAAAAGACTTCTTACTTTTTTCATTTTATTTTCATGTTATGCCGGTTTCCCACAACCGGTTTCATTTTATCCAAAGGGCATCGGCGGAGGAGGTTCGCTCTATTTCCCTTCTATCAACCCGGCAAATGATAATGAATTTTATGTCAGTTGTGATATGGGCGAATTGTTTCACAGCACCGATTTTGGTAATTCATATTCCTCGCTTCCTTTTTCAACATTACAGGTATTCAGTACTTCTACCTATGAATTTACGAATGACGCCCAAATTGCCTATACCAACTTCAATGATGGAAACTCGGGATTTCCTGTGAAAACCACCGATGGAGGAAGTACATGGAATACCATTGCAGCCTATGACGTGAGTACTTATGGCTCAATTTACAAGATGGTGGCCAACTTTGCCAATCCCAGCCAATTGATCATAGGGGCATACGGAGATATCTTGTTTTCCAATGATGGAGGCAATACATTTTCGCTTGTAAAACATACTGCTAATATGGGAGCTGGTATCATTCTTGGAGGCGTTTTCTGGGATGGAAATAACATTTACATCGGGACAAACGAGGGACTGATCACATCCACGAATGCAGGAGCCTCATTTTCCGTTCAAACAACAACCGGAATTCCTTCAGGAGAGGAATTATGGAATTTTGCAGGCGCTAAGAATGGAAGCACAACACGGTTCTCATGCATTGTTGCAAATGTCGGGGATATTTATAATGGCGTCATGCCCTGGGACTATTATGATTTTGCAAAGGGCGTCTATACAATGGATAATGACAATGGAACGTGGGTATCAAAATCGGCAGGTTTGGATTTCACAAATGATTTTGTAATGTACCTGGCCATGGCAGAAAATGATATCACTACGATCTACCTTTCAGGTCATGACAATAATTTAAGTGCCCCGCTTGTTTACAAGTCCTCTAATGGAGGAACATCCTGGAACAAAGTATTCAATACGACAAACAATGCCAACATCATTACCGGTTGGGAGGGATCAGGCGGTGATAAAGTGTGGAGTTGGAGCGAGACTTGCTTTGGCATTACTGTTGCTCCCAATAATGTCAACAAAGTACTGTTTGGCAGTTACAGCAATGTTGAATCGACAACTGATGGAGGCACCACATGGAAACAGGCTTATGTTAGCAGTGCAGACCAGCACCCGGCAGGGTCGAATACTCCGGACCAACAGACCTATACAAGTATAGGGCTTGAAAACACCTCTTGCTGGCAAGTGTTTTGGAATGATCAGAACAACATGATGGGTTGTTTCACTGACATCGGAGGAATCAGAAGTACTGATGCAGGCAACAAATGGGGCTTCACTTACAACGGATTTTCCGTTAACACCTTGTATAGAATTGCAAAAGGTACAAACGGAAACCTTTATGGAGCCTGCTCAAACATTCACGACATGTATGAGAGTACCCGTCTGGAGGATGCTCAATTGGACGCTTCAGATCCCAATGGAAAGATCGTCTTTTCTTCAGATGGTGGCTCAAACTGGACTACCCTGCATTATTTCGGACATCCCGTATTCTGGCTGGCAACAGACCCGAACAATGCTGAACGAATGTATGCTTCTGTCATCCACTTCGGTGGTACACAAGGATCGCAGCTTGGCGGCATTTATATGACCAATAATTTATCATCAGGGGCATCTTCTACCTGGGTAAAATTGTCGAATCCACCGAGAACAGAAGGGCATCCTGCATCGATCGTTGTTTTGAATGATGGAAGCATGGTATGTACTTTTTCCGGAAGAAGAAATCCGAGTGGAGCCTTCACAAACAGCAGCGGGGTTTTCCTTTATAACCCGACATCGGGAACCTGGAGTGATTTAAGTGATCCCGGCATGGATTATTGGACCAAAGACATCATCATCGATCCGACAGATGCGACACAGAACACCTTGTACACAGCTGTATTCAGCGGCTGGGGCGGACCACCAAACGGTTTGGGGGGGCTGTATAAAACCACGAACAGAGGAACCAGTTGGACAAACCTTACAGGGTCTCAGTTTTTGGGGGTGACATCCATTACCTTCAACCCGTTGACGACGACCCAGGCTTATCTTACATCGGAAACCCAGGGCCTTTGGTACAGTGACAATATGAACACAACAACACCCACCTGGCAATTGGTTGACAGTTATCCTTTCCAACAACCGGAAAGGGTCTTTTTTAATCCTTTTAATCAGCATGAAATGTGGGTTACCAGTTTCGGCAATGGATTAAAGCAAGGGTTTCTCTATCCGGCAGGCATTCATGAGAACAGTAATGATCGCAGTCAACTTAAAGTTTATCCAAACCCGGCCAATGAAAACCTGACTATTGAAACCGATCCGCTTCCTATTCAAGCCAGGATGAAAATAACAAAAATCGATGGAGAGGAAATCCTTAACCAACAAATTAAGGGTACTAAAACAGTCATACGGATTGACAATTTATCTTCAGGCGTATATTTTGTTAAGATCATCAGTGATAATCGTAACTTAGTTGCAAAATTTCTAAAAGAATAAAATCATTTCAGAAACAAACAACTGCAGATCATTTATGAGAAAACTGACTATCATTATCATCTTCCTGATCACCATCAATTCCAACGCCCAGATTCCGGTTGTTTCAAGCGGGAAGATCGACCATTACGAAAAGTTCAACTCCGGATTTGTCGACTCAAGAAATATTGATGTCTGGCTTCCCGATGGGTATAACCCTGAACACAAGTATGCTGTTATTTATATGCACGATGGCCAAATGCTCTTTGACAGCACCAAAACCTGGAATCACCAGGAATGGGGCGTTGATGAAACCATGACGAAACTTAACAGGGAGAAGAAGATAAGAGATTGTATTGTGGTTGCCATCTGGAACATCCCTGAAAAAAGACATGCAGAATATTTCCCTCAGAAGATCATCGACAGCATTCCGGTTAATACAAGAAATATCATTCTCGGCAAACAAATCAAAGTAGCTCCTCTGGCTGACAATTACTTGAAATTTCTGGTCAATGAAGTAAAACCATTTATTGACAGTCACTATCCGACATATAAGGATGCTGGCAACACCTTTATCATGGGGTCAAGTATGGGCGGGTTGATTTCACTCTATGCACTATGTGAGTATCCGGAAACTTTTGGCGGGGCAGCTTGTCTTTCAATTCATTCGCCTCTTGCATCTTTCGAATTGATCGATAAAAATACAGATGCTGATGTTTCAAGTAAGTTCAGGAGTTACCTGGTTAGGAATCTCCCCAAAGCAAACACAAAGATGATCTATCTTGACTATGGCAACCAGACGGGGGATTCATTATATGGGCCTTATCAGAAAGCTTTAGACGCGGTAATTAAGATGAAGGGATATAACAAGGCTCATTGGATAACAAGGTTTTATCCGGGGGAAAGCCACTCAGAAAAATCATGGAGTAAAAGGCTGGATGTTCCAATTGAGTTTTTATTAAGAAGGCGGAAGTAAGTCATGGATAAAGCCAAAAAGGGGGCAGCATTTTGTGGGGCTAACTCAGGATATGCCTGTTATGATTGCTATAGAAGCTTATGAATTCATTACCGCGATCGTTTTATCTCAGGGGAAATGTCGTCGTAATTGCGAAAGAACTGCTCGGGAAAACGCTGCTAACGCAAATTGACGGCACAATAACCGGTGGTATCATCACAGAAACGGAAGCCTATGCGGGAATAACAGACAGGGCTTCGCATGCTTTTGGGAATAGACGCACGTCGCGTACAGAGGTGATGTATTCTGAAGGCGGGAAAGCTTATGTATATCTTTGCTATGGCATTCACTCCTTGTTCAATGTTGTGACAAATAATAAAGATATTCCTCATGCTGTTTTGATCAGGTCTATCAAACCGACTATGGGAATTGAAACAATGTTAATCCGTTCAGGCAAGAGATTCATGGATAAAGAATTTGGTAACGGTCCCGGCAAAGTGTCGAAAATATTGGGAATCCATTACAATCAATCAGGGATGGATCTAACAAAAAAGCCGGCATTGAATTCCGGTAATGGTATCTGGATTGAAGGTGAAGGAACGTTAGTTCAACCTGAAAGTATCATCACCGGGACAAGAATTGGGGTTGATTATGCTGGGCAGGATGCTTTTTTACCCTATCGTTTCAGGATAGAGCCATAAAAAAACGCAGCCCCCGGATTCCAAGAGCTGCGCTTAAGGTAAAAAATGTAGCAATGAAAAGTCTATTTTACTTTCTTAGTTAATTCAGCACCTGCCTTAAATTTCACAACTTTTTTTGCAGGGATCTTGATCTCTTTACCATTCTGAGGATTTCTTCCTTTACGTGCAGCTCTTTTAGAGACTGAGAAAGATCCGAAACCAACGAGTGCAACTCTTTCACCCTTAGACATTGCTTTGGTGGTAGAAGATACGAAAGCTTCCAGAGCCCTCTTAGCTTCAGCTTTTGTCATTTTTGCATCAGAAGCAATAGCTTCGATCAACTGAGCTTTGTTCATTTTTCTTAATTTTTTAGTGAATACTTAATTTAAAACACCTGCAAATATAAGGCATCTAATATTTTTGTCAAGTGTTTTTTCCCTATAACCATTGAAATTGTTAATAAATCCGAGCTTTTGTTCATAAATAGTCCTTGAAAACCCTACCTGACAAGCAATTCAGACAAAATGTTTCCCGTATCCTTTCAAAAAGTCCAGTGTACTCATGGCTTTTCGACCTGCAGGCTGCAGTTCAGAAAGAGAAATAAAGCCATCTTTGACAGCAACTTTAAAATAGGTCTTTCCATCGGAAGAAATTGTTCCAGGATGAAATGAATGGGAAGCTATTTCCTGCTGTACTTTGAAAATCTTAAGATAAAAAGGAGTTCCATCCTTTGCAATCATTTCAGTAAAAGCAGCCGGATAAGGACTCAGGCCGCGAATGAAGTTAAAAACGACAGAGGCCTCATTATCCCAGTTAATCCGGCAATCCTCCTTATTGATCTTTGGTGCCAGCCTTAATGGGTCCGAAACCTGTTCCTGTAACACAACCTGAGGAAGAGAAGCAACAGGGCCGGATTCAATTGCTTTAACAGTTTTAACAACCAGTTGAGCGCCGGCTTCCATAAGCCGGTCGTGCAGTTCACCTGCTGTTTCTTCAGGGTCTAACGGGATTGTTTCTTTGAAAATAAGGTTTCCGGTGTCTATTTTTTCATCAATAAAAAAAGTGGTAATGCCGGTTTCTTTCTCACCATTGATCAATGCCCAGTTGATGGGAGCTGCACCCCGGTAGTTGGGTAACAGAGAAGCATGAAGATTGAAAGTGCCGAATGGTGGTAATGACCAAACTTCTTTAGGCAGCATGCGGAAAGCGACCACCACCTGGAGATCCGGGTTCAATGACCGGAGTTGGCTATGAAAAGCAGGATCCTTAAGGTTTTCAGGTTGAAATAAAGGCAGGTTATTTCGGAGTGCAAATTCTTTTACTGGTGAAAAGTGGACTTTAAGGCCCCTGCCGGAGATCTGGTCATGTGATGTAATTACACCAGCGATAACATATCCGGCATAGATCAGACGTTCTAAGGATGCTACTGCGAAGTCGGGAGTTCCATAAAAAACAATGCGCAGAGGATTCTTCAATTATTTTTTGATTAAACCTTTCAATCTGGCGATATATTTATCTATATCACGACCTTCGTTGGTCCTGGAAAAATCAGTCTTGATCCGCATATAAGCTTTCAAGGCCAGGTCATTCTTGCCTACCAGCTCATATGCCATACCAGCCTTCATCAAAAAAACAGGTGTTGTCAGGTCGTTCTTTCTCTTGTCAGCAGCCTTATTGTAATAAGTAATGGCTTTATCGGTGTTGTTCAATTCCATATATGCATCACCCAAGGCACCAAGCGCCATTGGACCAACCAACACATCAGAGGAACTGAAATCACTCAGTTGATCGATTGCATTCTGAAACTCGCCTTTTTTTAGATAACAAATCCCGGCATAGTAGTGGGAAAGGTTGGCTGATTTTGTAAATTTATACTGATCAATGATATCCAGGAATCCCAGGTAATTGCCATCCCCTTTTAACGCCTTGGTAAGGGAATCAGCCTCAAAATATTTTTCGGCCATGAACATCTGCGTTTGTGCCTCTTTTTCCCTGGGAGCAAGGTAGAGCCGCTTAAAACCAAAGTATCCCAGAACGATCAGAATAATGGCACCAATAACGATCATGATGATCTTCTGGTTCTTTTCGATGAATTGTTCGGTCTTACTGAAAGCCTCCTCAACAGCTACAATCCGTTCCTCTGTTTTATCAATTTTTTTTGCCATAATGTTTTGCAGATTTGAGGTGCAAAATTATATTTTTTCTTGATACCAAGCCATATACCTTTGATTTTTTTACATTTGTCTCTCATTTCCAAAGTATTAAAAAATGGTTAGTTACCTGGATCTCAGTCTCGTAAAGAAAAAAGAGTACTACTCCTTTCTTTCAGGATTCATTTCAGAAAACAAAAAAAACAAGTTTGAAGAGAACATACTTCATCGTACACGTCATATCACTGTGGTATTGGAGGATATTTTTCAGCCACACAATGCAAGTGCAGTTCTCCGCTCATGCGACTGTTTCGGAATCCAGGATGTTCACATCATTGAAAACAACAACAAATATGAGATCAATCCGGACGTTGCATTGGGATCGTCGAAATGGCTAAGTCTTTTTAATTACAATAAGACAGAGAACAATACAGAAGAATGTCTGTCACAATTGAAAAAATCGGGATACAGGATCATTGCAACGACACCGCATCAAAACGATCATACACCCGAGGATCTCCCACTTGATCAGAAATCCGCCCTGGTATTCGGAACTGAAAAAGATGGGCTCACTCCTTTGGCTATCAAGATGGCTGATGGGTTTGTAAAAATCCCCATGTATGGATTTACCGAAAGCCTGAATATATCGGTTTCAGTTGCTTTAATGGTTAGGAGCATCACGGAAAAATTGCACGAATCAAATATCCATTGGCAGTTATCAGAAACTGATCGCATCGATATCATGGTTGCCTGGGCGAAAAGTGTGATCAAAAAAGCAGATCTGCTGGAAAAGGATTTTCTCAGTAAAATAAATGGCTAAAACGTGTCAGATCATTTTTTTTTCTAAATTTGCATAGAATGACGCAAATCAATTAATAGAATATTATATGGGAAAAGGAGATAAAAAAACAAGAAGAGGCAAAATCAGCATCGGTTCATTCGGTGTAAGAAGGCCACACAGAATTAAGAAAGAAGTTATTGTTGAAGAAAATTCAGCAAAAGAGAAACCAAAAAAGATCGAGGAACCAAAGCCAAAGAAAGTTGTTGAAGAACCTGTGATCATTGTTGAACCTGTAATTGAGAAAGAAATTATAGTTGAAGTTCCTGCCCAGGCTGAGCTTGCTTTAGATATTCAACCTGTCAAGGCTCCTGTAAAAAAAGCCGCTGCAAAAAAAGTTTCTGTAAAAGCTGAAAAGGAAGAGAAGCCGGAGGTTAGTGAAACAAAACCTAAAACCGCAAAGCCTAAGAAGAAGGCTGCTGAACCTGGTGATGAAAAACCATCAGAAGAATAACCCTGGTTTTTTTTACAGGATTTAATTTAACGATCAAACGTCTGGCCTTTCAAATTTGCCAGACGTTTATTTTTACAGGTATATGCTTTTAAATTATTTTCCATCTCTGAATAACGATCAACTTAACAAGTTTGAGCATCTTTGTGCATTGTACCGGGAATGGAATAAAAAGATCAATCTGATTTCCCGTAGAGACATTGACAATCTTGAAATTCACCACCTACTGCATTCCCTCTCCATTGCAAAGATATTTCCCTTCAAACCAGGCACCAGGATCATGGATGCCGGTACAGGAGGAGGGCTACCGGGATTGCCACTATCCATCTTCTTCCCCGAAGTGGAATTTACCCTTGTCGATTCAATAGAAAAGAAAATCCGGGTTGTGGTAGAGATCCGTTCAGAACTCGGCTTAACAAATGTCAATCCGGTCAGAAACAGGCTGGAAGACATCAGAGATCAATTTGATTTTATCACAGGCAGGGCGGTTGCACAGCTCCCGTATCTTTACCGTTTGTTGAGAAATAAAATTTCACAACGTTCTTTTCATACCTTTCCTAATGGAATGATTTATTTGAAAGGAGGGGATTTCGATTCGGAATTAACTGCTTCGGGTCCGGCATATCAGATTTATTCTCTTTCAGATTATTTTTCAGAGGATTTTTTTCAGACCAAAAAAGTCGTGCATCTGTATGAATTATCCAATCGTTAAGTTTTGATCTTCAATTTGATGATTCAATTTATAAAGATAGCAAAAAAAAATTCATTGTCCATCTCAGGTATTTTTCATTAATTAGCTGAAAATTTCCATCATCATTAATCCTAAAAAGGAGGAATTTATGGCCGAACACAAAAAGTATATTCCATTCGTCTCGGCGGAGACAAATATGAAAGAATTTACCGCCCGGGCCCTTATCATTGGCCTGTTCTTTGCCGTCATTCTCGGCGCTGCCAATGCTTATCTTGGCTTAAGGGCAGGAATGACCATTGCAGCAACATATCCGGCTGCTGTTTTGGGTATGGCGATTCTTAAAGTTCTGAAAGGATCGATTCTGGAAGAAAATTTCGCACGTACCGTAGGATCTATCGGAGAATCAGTTGCTGCAGGCGCCATCTTTACCTTGCCTGCCTTCTTCGTTTCCGGGATCTGGAGCGAATTCTTCACAGTTGGACATTATATTACTTCTACGCTTATCCTTATTGCAGGTGGCGTTCTTGGTATCATGTTCGTTGCCCTCCTCAGAAGGGTGATGGTGGAAGATGCCGAACTGCCCTTTCCTGAATCAGTGGCAGCCTCTGAAATTCATAAGGCAGGACAATCAGGTGCAGGTGGATCCAAATTTCTTTTTGCAGCTATGGGACTTGGCGCCCTGGTAAAGATATTAGGTGAATTGAGATTGTTTCAATATTTATGGGAAAAGTTCATTGTATTCGGAAAACAAACCATTACAGGTACCGTATTTCAGGGTAACGGAGGAATGATGCTCAGTTCCCCCGGAGTAAGTCCTGCATATATGGGAGTTGGATACATCATTGGCCCAAAACTGGGGGCTTTGAACTTCAGTGGTGGACTTCTGGCATGGGGGCTAATGGCACCCATGATCATGTACTTTCTGATGCCGAGTGTGAATATGCACGATTGGGCTCAATTTCTCATGACAAAGGATGCAACCATGACCATGGACACAGCCATGGCTAAAGTTTCGGATCCCAGTTACCAGATCTTCCAGATTTGGAAATTTATCATACGCCCTATCGCAATAGGTGGGATGCTTGTAAGTGCTGCTTTTACATTATTTAAAATGAGAAAAAGTCTCACTACAGGTATCGCTCGTTCAGTCACAGATGTAAAAAAGGCTGCCAGCGGAACCAGTACACATGTACCGAGAAATGAAAAAGACATCAGTTTTGGCTGGATCATGGTTGGGATTGCAGCCGTTGCTGTTCTTACTTTCGGGATTACTTATTTTATCTTTGAGACGAATCTTCTGATCGCCATCGTGGCATCTACCGTCATGATCATTCTGGCATTCTTCTTCGCCTCTGTTTCGGGATATCTTGTGGGGATCATGGGATCATCAAACAATCCGATCAGTGGTCTCACACTAACAGCACTGGTCGTCACCGCTTTGATCCTCGTTGCCTTAGGCGTTCAGGGAAATGCCGGGGTTGCAACTGTGTTGGGTGTGGCTGCCATCGTGTGTGTTTCTGCTGCAGTTGCCGGAGAGATGCTTCAGGATTTGAAAGCCGGTCATATTCTTGGTGGAACGCCATGGCGAATGCAGATCGGTGATATCCTGGGTGTGATCCTAGCAGGTGCTGTGATGTTCGCCGTTCTTGCCTTCTTAAACGACGGAGATATCGCAAGCGGTAAGAACCTGGGCTATACGGGAGGATTCGGAAGTAAAAACCTTCCTGCTCCTCAGGCAAGCCTTATGGCCATTCTTTCCAGGGGAATTGTCCAGGGACAAATGGCATGGCCATTGATTATCGCAGGAATGCTCATGGGAACTGCATTCATTTTGATGCAGGTTAAAAGCCCTATGCTGGTGAGTGTTGGGATGTACCTTCCCATTGAAACAACCTTTGCCATATTTGTTGGTGGATTGATCAAGGGCGCAGTAGATATGTTCACAGAAAAGAGAAAATACAATGATGCTCAGAAGGTCAGGGTTGAAAATACAGGAGTCCTTCTCGCTTCCGGATTGATTGCTGGGGAAGCCTTGATGGGTTTGGCTATCGCTATTTTTGCGGTATTCAATATCTTCCTTTACAACTATTTCAGTTTCTTCAAAGAACCGACTTTCTATATCAGCTTTATCATTCTGGCCATTATAGCTTATGTTTTGATCCAGATTCCATTAAAGAATGCCGGGAAACCAGATCAACCAGCCCCGCCTTCATCGGGGATGTAATAAACAAACTAAGCAGACATTTAAGACCTCAAAGGAAACAGTACCTTTGAGGTCTTATTTTTAAAATCAACTGCATTGAACTTTTTTCAGCGAAGAAAGATACTTAAAAAAGCAAATTACCTCGAACTGACGCCTTTGAGGCAAATGGAATTTGAGATCAGGGAAGATGGCAAGGTTGATATCCTGATGCCTCGTTTTAAACATCCGGTTTGGAAAAAAACGCTTCAACCACACTGGAAGCAGGAGATCATAAAAATCCATCTGGATGACCTGGGGTCCTCAATCTGGCTGCATGTTGATGGCGCTACTACGGTGAATGAGCTTTGCAATAAGCTACAGGCATCTCATCCGGAGAAACTTCAGCCCGCTGATGAAACCGTAGATCGTGTCACACAGTTTCTTTCACTTCTTTATCAGCAGAGATATATTACATTTAAAGAAATATCACTGGAAAAAAACAAGCTTAAAGCAAATAATTGCTTAAATTTGGACAGAAATAAAAAACATCAACTATCTATTATAAATGGAGGAACACTGAATATGAGTAAAGACATTCTGAATCTGGAGCCAAAGGCTTTATGGAAAAATTTCTACAGCCTGACTCAAATACCAAGACCATCAAAAAAAGAAGTTCAAGTTCAGGAATTTGCCGTGAATTTTGGCAAAAGCCTAGGGCTGGAAACCATCATTGATGAAGTCGGTAATGTAATCATCCGTAAGCCCGCCACTCCCGGCATGGAAAACCGCAAAGGTGTTGTACTTCAGGGACACCTCGACATGGTTCCCCAGAAAAACAGTGATAAGGCTCATGATTTTGAAAAAGACCCGATCGATGCTTTTGTTGACGGTGAGTGGGTAAAGGCAAAAGGAACCACTTTGGGCGCAGACAACGGAATGGGTGTTGCCGCAGCCATGGCCATCCTGGAATCAAAAGACATTCCCCACGGTCCCATTGAAGCATTGTTCACCTGTGATGAAGAAACAGGTATGACAGGCGCTTTCGGTATAAAAGCAGGACTTCTGAAGGGTGATATCCTGATGAACCTGGATTCAGAAGATGAAGGTGAATTGTACATCGGTTGTGCTGGTGGAACCAACGCAAATATGAAGTTTACATTTAAAGAAGTTCCTGCCGATCCTGGTGTTGTCGCTTACAAGATCAGTGTCACTGGTCTTAAGGGTGGACACAGCGGCGTGGATATACACCTTGGACGTGGAAACTCAAATAAAGTTCTATTCCGGTTATTATGGCATGCAACCAGGAAACACGGACTAAGGCTTTCATCTGTGGACGGTGGCAGTCTTCGGAATGCCCTCCCGAGGGAATCTTTTGCCATCGTAACAATCCCTGCAGACAAGAAGGACGATTTTCTGAAATGTTTAACCGGATTTACAGAAAAGATCAGGAAAGAATTATCAGCAGTAGAACCTGATCTGAAAATTGAAGCAATTTCAGTTGATGTTCCTACAAGCATGATGGATGAAAAAACTCAAAACAACCTGATCAATGCAATCTATGGTTGCCCTAACGGAGTGATGAGGATGAGCAACGAAATGCCGGGATTGGTTGAGACTTCAACAAACCTGGCCATTGTTAAATCAGAGGACGGTACCGTCCGTGTTCATTGTTTGCTTCGTAGCTCTGTCGATTCAGCAAAGCTGGACCTTGAGCATATGATGCAGAGTGTATTTGAACTCGCAGGTGCTGAGGTTAATTTTGATGGTCAGTATCCGGGTTGGAAACCAAATCCTGATTCACCAATTCTTAAGGCCATGCAGGATATTTACCAAAAGAAATATGGTAATATACCTGAAATAAAAGCAATTCATGCCGGCCTTGAATGTGGCCTACTGGGTGGGGTTTATCCCAACTGGGACATGATCTCCTTCGGACCAACCATCCGTTACCCTCATTCACCGGATGAAAAGGTAAACATTGCTACAGTGCAAAAATTCTGGGATTTCCTGGTTGAAACACTCAAGTATGTTCCTGTGAAATAAAAGGAATGATAAGAATTAAACAGGCCTTGATGAAAGGCCTTTTTTTTATCTCTTACTTAAATAAGCCATTGGATTGGAAGATGAAGGATTGTGTCTCTCATCCATTACAGCAACAAATGCATCTTTAAATTCGCCGGACCTGAGGTGATCCCTGAACCAGACAGCTTCTTCTTTAGAGTAGAACTTCCCGACAAAACACCTCAGGATGCCATCGCTTCCTTTGCAACTCATGACTGCACTCAGGTTATCAAAGTGGGGTGTTAGATAGGAAAAGGCTCCAATCTGAACTGTATAGACGATACCGGTGTTCTGCTCCTGTGGAAGAAGGGTTGAAGAATTGAGAAGTTCAGCAAGTGGACCACTAAGCATCCGGTGATTACAGTTTTTAAAGAAATCAGGAGGGAAAACCCGGAGATCTATGGTATCGCCTTCGTTGTATTTATCCAGGTCGATCGTGGGCTCAGTTAGACTCAAAGCCGGCAAGGAAATCTTAAATTCAGTCCGACGATTGGCCTGATGCTGCTCTTCAGTGCAATAGACGCCTTCTGTACAATTACAATTATTTACCAGTTGTGACTTCCCATACCATCTGCTGATAATCCTCGATCCACTGATCCCTTTCTGAACAATATAATTGAAAGCCGATGCGGTCCTTTTCTCGGTGAGAATCATGTTATACGCCACAGAGCCCCTGCAATCGGCATGTGATCCCAATTCCACGGTCACCGGATTCTCATTCATGATCTGAACGAGCTTATTAAGCGAAGGTTCTGCATCGGACCGGATAAAATACCTGTCAAAATCGTAATAGATATTATCAACTCTATAAGTATGAGTAACTCCGGTTTTTTCTAGAAGCAAGTCATTAGAAATCCTGGTTTCCATTTGGCCACCTGAGATATCTGAAAAGAAGGGAACACAATCCGAAGAATAACCTGTTTGCATGGCCTTGATCTGGTAATTAATTCCTGCCAATAATTCTGATTTAAAGCAACCCATCGTATTTGCCTTGTGAACAACAACCTTGCCTTTATTTTCATCCAGAAAAAATACGGTTGCAGCTATGGGATCCTTCGTAGTTCCATCTTTTATGCAACCCGAGACCAAGACTTTGGGTGTACTATTATTACCGATATAATTGTTGGTTTCTGCAGACATTCCAGTTTGTTGCCGGGGTGGATTCACTTCTGCCGTCACAGGCGCCGGCACCGGTACTAAATTCTCTGCGGAAGGATTTGTCTCTTTTTGTACTTCAGCAGAAGGGTTGGATACTTGTTGTTGAGGTGGTGTTACTTCTGCAGTCACAGGGGCTGTTACTGGTATTACATTTTCTGTAGCAGGAGGGGACGTTTCTTTTTGTACTTCAGCAACAGGCTGGGTTCCTTGTTTAGGAGTAACTTCAATGGCATTTATTACTTCAGGTTTTGTTTCAGGTTGAGGCGTTACTTTTGTCTCTGTGGTAAAAGCAAGTTGAGATTCCGGCTGAGAATTAGCTTTTGTTTCTTTACTTGACTCCTGTTGTTGCTGAGATGGCGTTACTTCTGCAGTGACTTGTGCTGAAACCGGGACTACATTCTCTGCAGAAGGATTCGACACTTTCTGTGCTTCAGCAACTACAGGCTGGGTCGTTTGTTGAGAAGATGGTGTTACTTCTGCCGTAACAGGCGCTGAAACAGGGACTACGCTCTCTGCTGCTGGTGGATTCGACACTTTTTGTACTTCAGCAACTGCAGGCTGGGTTGTTTGTTGAGAAGGTTGCGTAGCTTCTGCCGTAGCAGTTGCTGAAACCGTAACTACCTTCTCTGCTGCTGGCGGGTTCGACACTTTCTGTGCTTCAGCCAATGCAGGCTGGATTTCTTGTTGTTTAGGTGGTGTAGCTTCTGTCGTGACCGGTGCTGAAACGGGAACTACGTTCTCTGCTGCTGGCGGGTTCGAAACTTTCTGTACTTCAGCAACTGCAGGCTGGGTTTCTTGTTGCTGATTAATTGCAGGTACATTTATGACTTCAGGGTTACTTTCTTTTTGTGAATTAACATTAGTCTCTGTTATAGTTGCTGGTTGATTTCCTGGTTGTTCTGTAACATTTGGTTCCGTAACTACTGCAAGCTGAGTCTCAGGTTGTGGAGTAACTTTAGGTACTTTATTAATTTCAGGTTTGGATTCCTGTTGTATTACAGGATTGACACTTGCAATAGCAGGTTGTGTAGTAAGTGCAGGTAACGGACCTACAACCCGGAAACTATAAATATCATCCTCCCCTCTTCCACCGGGACGGTTAGCGCTAAAAAGACCGACCGAATCATTCTTGTACATTGCCAGTGCAAAATCATCGTATGAGGAATTGATTGGTTTCCCCAGGTTTTGTGGATTCAACCAAACATTTCCGACTTTTCTTGTCACAAAAATATCCAATCCTCCATAGCCAGGATGACCATCGGAAGCAAAATAGAGATCGCCATTTTCTGCCATAAAAGGGAAGGTCTCATCTCCAAAAGTGTTGACAATAGGGCCGAGGTTAACGGGGGCAGACCATTTTTCTCCATCCCTCGTGGTCACATACAGATCAGTTCCTCCATAACCTCCTGCAACATCAGAGACAAAATAGAGAGAGCCTCCATCAGGTGAAAGAGCAGGGTATCCAACTGAATAATTGTTACTGTTAAAGAAAAAAGGCTTCAACTTTGACCATTTATCTCCTACCTTAGTGGCAGAGAAAATTTTAAGTTGGTTTGCCTGACCTTCTTCCGGGTCCTCTTTTGATTTGTCAGTCGATTTGGTAGCACGGGTAAAAAACACCTCATTCCCGTCTTTGCTGAAAGTGGCCGGGCCATCATTTACGCCACTGTTGTAGAACTCCTGAGCAAGCCGTGGAAGGTTGTACTCTCCATAGTAATCATCTTTCTGTTTCGGCGTCGCAAACACCAGTTTCAAATATCCATGTCCTGCCCAACCTGATTTTTTTTCTTCTTCAGTGGTCATAACCCTATCTGAAGCAAATAATACACCATCATTATAAAATACCGGTCCAAACTCGGAGCTTGTAGAATTCAAATTCCTGGCGTTATTCACCTCAAAGGCATAAGGTTTTTCATCCCAGGCCATGGCACTGTCACAAAAGGAGGCATAGATTTTCCCCCTATGATCATCTGGCATTAAAGAGTCGTATTGAAGAAATATTCTCTTGGCGTTTTCATAATCGCCACAGGCACGCAATGCCTTAGCATAGTAAAAATAAGTCAGTGGCGAAGTATTCCCTAATCTTAGTGCCTTGAAATACCAGGCCCTTGCGTCCTGCATATCATTTTGCAGACGGTAACAATCTGCCATCAGAAGTGTAGCTTCTTCTTTTGTTTTGGGATCGGCTTTTTGAATAAACTGGTGAAGAATTTCTATCGCCTTTGGATAATTGTATTGCACCATCTCAGCTTTCGCTGTTTTGATTTGTGCGAAAGCAGAAGGAAAAAAACAAAAGGTAAAAAATAAAGTGAAAATGAAAAATTTCACCCCATAAAACAGGATATTCCGGAATTGATTAAATGACATAGAGTGCCTACAGGAGTAAGGTTTTAGTTGACAATACCAGGAATGGATTTTCTCCATGATTTTTTTAAACCAAGGTACGAACACACAAAACATCCGTATCGCCCTGAAATGAAAAGAAACTAACCGGAGGCTGTTCATTTCCCTTGACTTTTCCGGGATATTGCCTTCACTTTTCATTTTCAAGAGCTCATTTTGGGGTTATGAACCATTCCATTGTGGGAAAATGTTCTAATAAATATTTGAAATGCCTTGCAGGATTCAAATAAAATCGTAATTTTGCCGTCCCAAATTGAAGTAAAATGACAAAGAGAACATTTCAACCATCCAACCGTAAAAGAAAGAATAAACACGGATTTCGTGAAAGAATGGCAAGTGCTAACGGCCGGAAGGTATTGGCTTCAAGAAGAGCTAAGGGAAGAAAAAAACTGACAGTTTCCGACGAACCTATGGATCAGAAATAATTTTTTTAGTTTGATCACAAACAATTTTCTTATTTCGTTTTAAGAAAGAAGGTAATTTCGCAATTATCTTCTTTTTTATTTACTGACCTTCATCTTTACCATTATGAAAAACATTTCATTCAAGAAAGCCGCTCCATACCTGGTAGCCATCCTGCTTTTCATCGTCATTACCTTTGCTTTCTTTACTCCTTTGCTTGAAGGAAAGCGTATTTTTCAGAGTGACATTGCTCAATTCCTTGGAATGTCAAAAGAAATAGTCGATTTCAGGGCGAATACAGGCAAGGAACCTCTTTGGACCAATTCCATGTTTGGAGGAATGCCAGCATACCAGATCTCAGCCAATTATAATTCGAACCTGATTGGATTTCTGGATAATATCTTCACATTGGGACTCCCCCACCCTGCCAACCTTGTTTTTCTCTATTTCCTGGGGTTCTTTTTTCTTCTCGTGGTGATGAAAGTTGACCCATGGCTTTCTATTGCGGGGGCAATTGCTTTTGCGTTTTCTTCGTTTTTCATCATCATTATCGATGTCGGCCACAATTCACAGGCACATGCTATCGGATATATTGCCCCTGTACTTGCAGGGTTTATCCTGACATTCAGGAAAAAATATGTACTGGGAGGTTTGTTATCTGCTGTTTTTCTATCCCTGGAACTAAAAGCAAACCATCCGCAGATCACCTATTACCTTGTCATTATTGCTGTTCTTCTTGGTATCAGTGAGTTAATCCAGGCAATCCGTTTAAAGGCTTTTAAACCTTATTTTATCTCCATCGGGATCATTGTTATTGCCGGTGGTTTTGCCCTGGCAACGAACATAACCAGTTTATGGGCGACCTATGAATATGGTAATTATACCATCCGTGGAAAAACAGAACTTACCACGAATAAAGGCAATCGCACTTCCGGCCTGGATAAGGACTATGCAACTCAATGGAGTTATGGTGTAGGGGAAACAATGACACTTCTCATTCCAAACTTTTACGGAGGGACAGATCAGAAACTTGATCTCAGTTCCAATACAGCCAAAGCGCTTAGGGCTAACAATGTTCCGGAAGAAAATATCAGCCAATTCGTGAATCAACGTCTTCCGATGTACTGGGGAGCACAGCCTTTCACTTCAGGACCGGTTTATGTGGGGGCTATCATTTTCTTTCTGTTTGTACTTGGGTTGCTGATCGTAAAAGGCCCTTTGAAATGGTGGTTATTGGCAGCAACCATATTATCAATTTGTCTTGCCTGGGGACATAATTTTATGTCTCTGACAAACTTCTTCTTCAGTTATGTGCCGGGATACAATAAATTCAGATCCGTTACCATGATCCTGGTGATCGCTGAATTCGCGATGCCATTATTGGGGATGCTTGCAATCAAAGAGTTCTTTGATTCAAAAATGAGCCCCAAACAATTAAGGAAACAGTTGTTCATTGCAGTTGGTATTACAGCGGGAGTAGCTTTGATCTTCGCACTTATTCCTGGAATGTTCCTTGATTATATCGGATCTTCCGATGCCGCTACAGCAAAACAAGGGGGATTTCCTGATTGGCTGATGACAGCATTGAGGGATGACCGTCAAGGTCTTTTACAGATGGATGCGTGGCGTACAATTATCTTCATCATCCTTGCAGGAGTAGTGATGTATGCCGCACTTTATAATAAGATCAGGAAGGAATATGCCTATCTGGTCATTGCATTATTGATACTCGTTGACATGTTTCCAATTGCCAAAAGATACCTGAATAGTGAGAGTTTCAAAACCAGGTCTGAGCTTGCCACACCCTACCAGCCCACCCCTGCCGACGAACAGATACTCCAGGATACCAAACCCGATTACCGTGTCCTGAATCTTGCAGTCAACACCTTTAATGATGCCAGTACTTCCTATTTCCATAAATCTTTAGGCGGGTATCATGGTGCCAAACTGAGACGATATCAGGAATTGATTGACGAAGGGATACAGAAAGATATTGAAACTTTTGCACATAGCATGAGTACCGACAGCACCAATGTTCTGAATATGCTCAACACAAAATACATCATCATACCCGATAACAAACATCAGCCAGTTGCTTTTCCAAACCAGAAAGCCCTGGGTAACGCATGGTTTGTCAAGGATTTTACACTTGTTGAAAATGCAGATGCAGAACTCAATTCCATTCATAAGTTCAGACCTAAGGAAACAGCCATCATCAACAAAAAATTCGCTGAAGAATTGAAAGGATTCACCCCAGGACGAGACAAATCAGATACGATCTGGTTGGAACATTATGCTCCAAATGACATCACATATAGCTATAGATCAAAGAATAACGGGCTCGCTGTATTTTCAGAGATCTATTATCCTAAAGGATGGAATGCATATGTTGATGGTAAGGTGACACCACATTTTCAAACCGATTATGTTTTAAGGGCGATGATCCTGACAGCAGGTGAACATAAAGTTGAGTTCAAATTCGAGCCAAAAGTTTACCGTGTCGGAGAGAAGATCTCCCTGGTCAGTTCCATCATCCTGATCCTGGTCGTGATAGGACTTGCTACTGTAGAGATCAGGAAATCCGCTAAATCCGGTTCATGAAACGTGTGCTGATCATCACTTATTACTGGCCCCCCAGTGGTGGAGCTGGTGTTCAGCGTTGGTTAAAATTCGCCAAATATTTGCGTGATTTCGGTTGGGAACCATTGATATATACACCCTCAAACCCGGAGTACCCGGAAGCCGATGAATCCCTTTTCAAAGATATTCCAATTGGGATTGAAGTAATAAAAAGACCAATTTGGGAGCCTTATACTTTTTATAAAAGATTTATCGGACAGAAAAAAGATGAGAAGATCCAGGCTGGCTTTCTTTCAGTAAAAAAGAAAAATCCTGTTATAGAAAACATCTCTGTCTGGATCAGGGGGAACCTTTTTATCCCCGATGCCAGGAAATTCTGGATCAAACCCTCTATCCGGTTTCTTTTAAAATATCTCAGAAATCACCCTGTCGATACCATTGTTTCCACCGGTCCTCCCCACACGATGCACCTGATTGCACTTGGATTGAAGAATAAATTGAACATACCATGGTTGGCCGATTTCCGTGATCCCTGGACAGGGATCGACTTTTATCATCAACTACATCTTACAAAACAGGCTGATTTAATGCATCATAAGCTTGAGAGAGCAGTCCTTTCCAACGCCGACCGTGTGACGGTCGTCAGTTGGAATTGGGCACTCGATCTCAACCGGCTTTTTCTCCGTCATTATGATGTCATCACGAATGGTTTTGACCCCGAAGATTTCAATATCGCTGAACAAAAAATCGCATCAAAATTTGAACTCACCCACATTGGTTCACTAAATAGAGACCGCAACCCGGAATTGCTTTGGGAAGTACTTGCTGAAGTCTGTTCTGAAAAAGAAGGATTTAGGAATGATTTGAGGCTACGGTTCATAGGCAAATGTGACATTTCCCTCACACAGTGTCTCAATAAATACGAGTTGTTCTCCTTGACTGAAATGACTGAATATCTGCCGCATGAAGAGGTATTAAAGGAATCAGCAGGGTCGCAGGTACTATTGCTCCTGTTAAATAATACGCCGAACGTAATGGGTATCGTACCGGGAAAAATATTTGAGTACCTCGCTACCCGGCGGCCTGTTTTTTGTATCGGACCCACAAACGGTGACAGTGCGCGCATCATTCGTGAATCACAAGCAGGAATTATTTGTGATTTTGAGGATAAATTATCCATGAAAAATGCCGTTAATGATTTGTATGATCGATATAAAAGGGGATCTCTGCAAAACCAGTCAGGGGAAATTGAGTCTTTCTCCAGGAAAGGATTGACAAAGAAAATCGCATCTGTTTTGAATGAACTAACAGAGAAAAGATAAAATTAACATTTACCATGAAGATCATCAATATCGTTGGGGCACGGCCAAATTTCATCAAGATTGCACCCATCATGCGGCAGATGAGAAAATCATCTGTCATAGAGCCCATCTTGCTGCACACAGGGCAGCATTATGACATTGAGATGTCAAAACGGTTCTTTGAGGAACTTAAAATTCCTTCACCTGACATTTCACTTGAGGTCGGTTCGGATACCCATGCAAAGCAGGTTGCGCGTATAATGGAACGGTTTGATGATGTCTGCGATTCTCAGAAACCCGATGGAATACTTGTGGTGGGCGATGTGAACTCAACCATGGCTTGCTCTCTGGTAGCCGCAAAAAAAGGAATCAAGATCATCCATGTGGAAGCAGGGATTCGCAGCTTTGACAGAACAATGCCGGAAGAGATCAACCGCATGGTGACCGATGCCATCGCAGACCTGTTGTTGCCTCCATCCAGGGATGCTGTCTCCAACCTTCTGAGAGAAGGCCATTCGGAAAATAAAATTCACCTCGTTGGAAACATCATGATCGATACTTTGATGGATTCAAAGTCACAGGTCATGAAATCGGAAATCCTTCAGCAACTGGGAGTCCGGGAAAAGAAATATGCCCTGGTAACCCTTCATCGGCCATCAAATGTTGATAACATCATCGATTTTAAAAGAATTTTATTGGCTCTGGCAGCGATACAGGAGAGAATGACCCTTGTTTTTCCGGTTCATCCGAGAACAAGAAAGATCATGAACGACCCTGAACTAAAAGCCATAACGGAAAATATGACAGGTATGATTCTGTGTGATCCCCTCGGGTATTTCGATTTCGGCAAGCTGGTTTCATGTTGCGGAATGGTCATCACAGATAGTGGAGGAATACAGGAAGAATCAACAGTTTATGGGATTCCATGCATCACCATTCGTGAAAACACGGAACGTCCGATCACACTTTGGGAAGGGACAAATGAACTGGCGGGAACAGATACTGAAAAGATCATCAACTTTGCCGGTCAGATTCTCGATGGCAAATGGAAGACCGGTAAAATCCCTGAGCTTTGGGATGGTCATACTGCAGAAAGGATCATCGCCTGTATTGAAAAAGAATTCTAAGTTCCAGTCAGCATAAAGATCAGATGGAGAAAATTCTGTTTATAAAACCAGCTAACTATTCCTTCACGGTTAACGACCAGAAAATCCTGGAAAATCATTACCTGGTGAAGCCATTCCTGATCGCAAAAAAAAATGCTGGTTTTCACTTTATCTGGAGGATGCTCAACCTGATCGTTTTCATCATTCGCAATGCTGGAGGAACAAGAATGATGATAACCTGGTTTGCTGATTATCATGCAGCTATCATGGTTTTCATGGGCAAAGTTTTAAATATTAACGTGGTGATCATTGCAGGAGGGCAGGAAGCCGTTTGCTATCCGGAACTGAAAAAAGGCGTTTATTATAAAAAATACAGAGGCTTGTTTGTAAAATTCGCCCTCCGGCATGCCGATCTGATACTCCCCAATCACGAATCCCTGATCTATCACGAAAATTTTTATTACGATCCCTCAGGAAAGAAAGACGGGATGAAATATTATGTTTCAGGCCTGAAGACGAAAATTACTGTAATCCCAAATGGAATAGAAACAGATAAATTCTATCGGGAAGAATCGATTCAAAAAGATCCAAAGACAGTTCTTACCGTGGGTACCATGAACAGTGTTTACGATTTCATCAACAAGGGTTACGATCTTTTCATCGATATGGCCAGAAGAAATCCTGATCTGAACTTCATTATGGTAGGGTTAAAAAGACAATTTCTTCCCTGGATTGAAGAACATTATCCTTTCCATGACCTGAATAACCTGACCACGATCTATTCCTTTTGTTCTCATGAGGTTCTATTTGAGAGTTATAATAAAGCACAGGTATTTGTTCAGGCCTCTATCACGGAAGGCATGCCTAACACCCTTTGTGAAGCCATGCTTTGCGAATGCACTCCTGTCGGATCTGATGTGAACGGAATTCCCGATGGCATTGGTAACACTGGAATCATCATAAAAAAGAGGGATGTGTCAGAACTTGAATCCGGAGTCAGGAAAGCATTAACTTTAAATTCAGGCAAAGAAGCTGCAACCAGGATCAGGGAAAACTTTTCTTTTGATGGCAGGGAAGCAAAATTGATGGCTGCGTTAAAGAAGATATAATATATCAGATCATTTTCCCCTGACTATCATATTTAACTATGGCTTTCTTCTTCCACCTTCCCAAACGGTAATATAAGTAATAAACTATCAATCCGGCAAACCAACCAACCGGTATGGAATACCAGATCCCGTGAACCCCGATCGATGGAATATTTGATAGCAAAACTGCCACAGGAATCCTGATAATCCATAAAGAAAACAGGCTGATAAACATTGGGATTAAAGTATCACCTGCACCTCTGAGGACTCCGTTGATCACGAACATGCATGAAAACAAAAAGTAGAATATTCCGATCACGACAAGATAACCGTGACCTAATTCGACAACTGCTTCATCATTTGTAAACATCCTCATCAATCCTCGTGCGAAAAAAAGAATGAAAGCTGATATAGTAATTGTAACCACACTGGTCATAAAGAAAGTTGCCTTTAATCCTGCTTTTACCCTTTCCGGTTTATTGGCACCCAAATTCTGTCCGACAAAAGTTGAGAGTGCGATCGCAAAACTCATTGCAGGCATGGCGGCAAAATTGTCTATCCTTCCTGCTACACTGTAAGCAGCATTTGCATTGATGCCAAAACGGTTCACTACCCAGTACAAAGCCACCATCCCAATTGCAACAAAAGTCTGCTGAAAACCCGTTGGCAATCCGATCTTTATGCTTTTAAGAAAAATCGGATAGTCAAATTTTAAACCCCGGAATGTGAACTTTACTATTTTATGGTATTTATTCAGATAAAGGATCTGAACAATGAAAACCAGCGCTTCTGAAATCACAGTTGCATAAGCCACGCCTGCGACACCCCAGTGGAACACTACCACAAACACCAGATCGAGCACAATATTGATGGCCACTGATCCCATCAGGAAATAAAGGGGCGTTTTTGAATCGCCCAAGCCGCGTAAAATAGCACTTGTTCCATTATAACCAAAGAGGAACACCAACCCACCAAAAAAGATGTTAAGGAATACCTGGGCCTGGGGAATGATCTTTGGATCAAGGTTTATCATTCTAAAGATATATCCACTTAACAGAATGCCAACAACACTCATCACCAGGGAAAGAAAGAAAAGAAAGATGTACATGGTGTTTATCGCCTTCTGAACCTTGCTAAGGTCTTTGGCACCAAAATATTGGGAAATGACGACGGTAAATCCCATGGTGATCCCGATCATGAAGGAGATGAGCAGAAAGATGACAGGGCCGGATGTGCCTACTGCAGCTAAGGCATTTGTGCCGACAAATTTTCCTACTACAATGCTATCAATAACACTGTAGAGTTGCTGGAAAATATTTCCAAGTAGCATCGGGATGGCAAATTTCAGTATCAGCTTGCCTTCATTACCGGTAGTCAAATCTTTCATCGGGAAATAGCAGATAATTGGACCGCAAAGGTAGCAATTATCAACCGTTTTTTTACCTTTGTACCAACAGCAGTTTGTTCTATCGCCACATCAATGATGTGGAGGAAAGTCGGGACAACATAGAGCACCATACTTCCTAACGGGAAGGCTTTCCGGATATAAAAGCCGGAGGGACAGACAGGGCCACAGAAAATTACCACCTCTGTTCATCGGGGAAAGGGTGAAAACGCGAGGTAAGAGCTCACGATCCGTGCAGGTGACTGCCGGAGGGGTAAACCTTATGGGTTGAAAGACCATGTATACCGGTTGTTAAGGGTTGCTCGCCCAATGCCGGGGGGTAGGTCGCTTAAGCCGGTTGGTGACTTCCGGCTCAGATAAATGATAGAATTCAACAGGATCCTGCTTACAGAACTGCTGTTATTTTTTCCTATGTTGCTTCATTATCAGGTAGCACCATCTTTGCACTGTCATTTGTTAATAAAATCCCTGATTTTCCTGATATTTTAATAGGGATTTATCCAAAAAAATTCCGTACTTTTGTTATCATAAAATTAAATTCAATCAATTGATTATGAATGATATAGAAAAAGAAATTGCAAGTCAAAATTATACTGCTGAAAACATTACCGTTCTTGAAGGGCTTGAAGCCGTAAGGAAAAGGCCTGCCATGTACATCGGTGATGTGAACATTAGAGGCCTTCATCATCTTGTTTATGAAGTTGTTGACAATTCCATCGATGAAGCCATGGCAGGCTACTGTAACAAAATTGACGTCATCATCCATGAAGATAACTCTATAACGGTAACAGATAATGGAAGAGGAATTCCTACTGATTTTCATGAAAAAGAACAGCGATCGGCTCTTGAGGTTGTAATGACGGTGCTTCATGCCGGGGGTAAATTCGACAAGGACACCTATAAGGTTTCAGGAGGATTGCATGGCGTTGGTGTTTCTGTTGTCAATGCACTTTCAAAGAAGCTGGTGGTTACAGTTCACCGTGGAGGAAAGATCTTTCAGCAGGAATACCAGTACGGAAAACCCATGTACCCGGTGAAAACCATTGGCGATACTGATAAAAATGGCACCATCGTGACCTTTAAACCCGACAATTCCATCTTCATCACCGAGCATTATGACTCTGAGATCCTGACATCCCGTTTAAGGGAACTGGCTTATCTAAATAAAGGGATCACACTAACCATTGCTGATGAACGTGAGAAAAACGAAAAAGGGAATTTTTTCTCGGAAACATTTTTTTCAAAAAACGGCTTGAAGGATTTTATTGATTACCTTGATGCCAATCGCGAGAAATTGATGCCTGAACCCATCTCTATTGAAGGTGAAAAGAATGGTATCCCCATGGAAATTGCCATGCAATACAACACCTCTTTTGCCGAGAACATTCACTCCTACGTCAACAATATCAATACACATGAAGGCGGAACACATCTCGCAGGATTTCGCAGGGCACTCACACGTACACTTAAGAGTTATGCTGATAAGACAGGCATGCTTGCAAAACTGAAGTTTGACATCAGCGGTGATGATTTCCGTGAAGGATTGACTGCCATTATTTCCGTCAAAGTTCAGGAGCCCCAGTTTGAAGGACAAACAAAAACAAAACTCGGGAATAATGAGGTGATGGGGGTTGTTGACCAGCTTGTCAGCGAACTTCTTTCATATTACCTTGAAGAACATCCGAAAGAAGCAAGAACAATTGTGAACAAGGTCATCCTTGCTGCCACCGCCCGGCATGCTGCACGCAAAGCCCGTGAATTGGTTCAGCGAAAAGGAGTGCTCGGAGGATCGGGACTACCAGGAAAACTAGCTGATTGTTCTGAAAGGGATGGCAGTCTTTGTGAGATCTACCTCGTGGAGGGCGATTCTGCAGGAGGTACGGCAAAACAAGGCCGTGACCGTAAATTCCAGGCCATCCTCCCTCTCCGCGGAAAGATCCTGAATGTTGAAAAAGCCATGCAATATAAAATCTTTGAAAGTGAGGAGATAAAGAACATTTATACCGCCCTTGGTGTAACAATTGGCACAGAAGATGATAGCAAGGCACTAAATATGGATAAACTGCGTTATCATAAAATAATCATAATGACGGATGCCGATGTGGATGGCAGTCATATCTCTACACTGATCTTGACATTTTTCTTCAGGTATATGAAAGAACTGATCGAAAACGGACACGTATATATCGCAACACCACCCTTATACCTCATTAAGAAAGGCCAAACCGGAAAGTATTGCTGGACAGAAGAAGAGCGTGCCCAGATTGTAGCTGAACTGAGTGCCAACGGAAAAGAAAGCAGCGTTCATATTCAGCGGTACAAAGGTCTTGGTGAAATGAATTCGGAACAGTTGTGGGATACAACCATGAATCCTGAATTCCGGACCTTGAGACAGGTAACCATCGAAAACGGGACTGAAGCCGACCGGATCTTTTCGATGCTCATGGGAGATGATGTTCCATTACGACGTGAGTTTATTGAGCGCAATGCAAAATATGCCAAGATAGATGTTTAGTACACTCCAAATTTTCTTCTATGAAGCAGAAAAAAGTTGGTTACATAATAGCTGGAATAATTGTTCTTTCTATTGTGGGCTATTTTATTTTCTCACGGTCTGATAAAGGCCAGCAAATTACGGTTAAAGTTAAAAGAGGCACCTTTCCAATCGAAGTCACCGTTACAGGTGAGCTTTTTGCTAAATCATCTGAAAAGATCCGCGGTCCGCAAAGCCTGCCGCAAATGCAGATCTATCAAGTAAAAATACTAAAGCTGGTGCAGGAAGGAACCAAAGTCGATTCCGGAGATTTTGTGGCTGCGCTTGATCAGAGCGAAATGACCTCCAAGATGAAGGAGATCGAAACAAACCGGGACAAAGCACTGACCCAACTAACCCAACGTCAGCTCGACAGTTCATTGAACCTGCGTCACCTTCGTGATGAACAGATCAATCTTAAATACGACCTTGAGCAAAAAAACACCATTAAAGAGCAATCCATTTATGAACCACCTGCCACGCGCCGTCAAGCAGAAATCGAGTTGGAGAAAGGCCAGCGTGCATTAGAACAAGCAGAAAAAAGTTATACCCTCCAATACAAAAAGGAAGTGGCAAATATGGATGATGCAAATGCTACCTATACCCAGGCCCAGAGGAAACTTGAACAAATGCAGGATAAAATCAAACAATTTACCATTTTTGCCCCCAAGAAAGGAATGGTGATCTATACCCGTAACTGGAATGGCCGGCAAACAGAAGGGTCAACAGTAGATACCTGGGGAGATTTTACTGTGGCAGAATTACCCGATCTTTCAAAAATGGTTTCAAGAACCTATGTCAATGAAATTGATATCAGTAAAATTAAAGCCGGCCAAACGGTAAAGATTGGAATTGATGCCTTTCCGGATAAAAAATTCACTGGGAAAGTCACAGAAGTCGCCAACGTTGGAGAACAACTGCCAAACTCAAATGCCAAAGTTTTTGAGGTGAGTATCCTGATCAACGAATTCGATTCAATATTGAGGCCATCCATGACTTCCAAGAATACAATTATGACGTCTTCAATTAATAATGTGATGTTCGTGCCAATTGAAGCAGTTGTTAGTAATGACAGTACTACTTATGTTTTCAGAAAAGATGGGAGCAGGATCATCAAACAACAGGTGATTGCTGGGGAAAGCAATGACAATGAGATCATTATTAGAACCGGGGTCAATGAAAACGATGAAATTTTGCTTATGCCTCCTGAAAATGCCGATAAAATCAAGCTGACCGAACTTCCTCCCATGGAATTAAAAAAATCCGAAGTCAACACGGCAAACAAAAAAATATTAAAACCAGATGTTAAGAGCACAAGCAAGGTAATCAAACCAGGGTCTTCCAGATAAAATCCACTGCCGTGTTCGAACGATATGTCTATATTCTTAACATTGCATGGGAAGCGGTTATCATTAATAAATTCCGATCCATGCTTACTGCACTCGGCATTATTTTCGGAGTGGCAGCGGTGATAGCAATGATGGCCATCGGCAGGGGCGCTCAAAAAGAGATCCTAGACCAGATGAAACTTGTTGGTGTCAATAACATTATCATCTCCTCTAAAATTGAAAAGAGTAATAAATCATCTGAGAAGAATGATAATTCATCCCAAACGCAAACCCAGAATAACAATTCTGATTCCAAAGAAACCAAAAAATTCTCTCCGGGGCTTACACTGCAGGATGCCATCGGGATAAAAGAAGTCATTCCCACTGTTGATAAAGTTACGCCTGAAGTCATTTATGAAATGGATGTCATCAGAGGTGGTAAAAAATCTAATTCAAAAGTGACAGGCATCAACCCTGATTTCTTCAGCGTTTTTAACCTGGATCTGCTGCAGGGAGAAATGTTCAATGAAGAACAGTTGAAAGATGGGAAAGCTGTTTGCATTATTGGTTCAACCATAAAAAGCCATTTCTTTTCTAAAGAAAACCCCATCGGAAAAGAAATAAAATGCGGGCCGATCTGGTTGACCATTATCGGAATACTGAGAAACAGGGAGGTCAACCAGCAAGCTCTTGAAAATTTAGGCATCTCCGATTACAATAACACCATATTTACACCCATCCAAACTTTGCTATTAAGGTATAAAGACCGCTCTATTGTGAACAAAAATTCATTTAAGGATGAACAATATATCTTTTCTGACAGGGGTGTTACCGTTATTGATAATGAAAATGGAAACAAGTCACGTAATCAGGTGGATAAGATAGTTGTGCAGGTCAAGGAAAGCAGGATGATGAAACCCACGACTGAAATACTTAAAAAGATGATACTCCGCCGACATGCCGGTGTTGATGATGTTGAAATAAAAGTGCCGGAATTGCTGCTTAAACAGGAAGAACGAACCCGTGATATTTTCAACATGGTTTTAGGAGCAATTGCCAGCATCTCACTTCTTATCGGGGGAATTGGGATTATGAATATCATGCTTGCATCGGTGATGGAAAGGATAAAGGAGATCGGGATCCGTCAGGCAATAGGTGCTACAAAACGAGACATCATCCTGCAATTCCTTACGGAAGCCACGATGATATCGATCACCGGCGGATTGATCGGAATTATCCTTGGAATTGTTCTTTCAAAACTGATTACAGAATTAACGACCATACCTACTATCGTATCTCCATGGTCAGTTGTGATTTCATTTGGTGTCTCAGCAACGGTTGGCATTGCATTTGGATTTATGCCTGCACAAAGGGCATCACAACAGGAGCCTGTTTCTTCACTTAGACATGAATAAAATAAATACAAAATGCGAAGGTTCTTATTTACTGTCTTTTCATTACTCTTGATATCCATGTTTTCTGGGTCTATTGTAAAGGCACAGAAAAAAGTCCTCATAATGACCTTAAGTGAAGCAACAGAACTTGCAAAGAACAGATCCATTCAGGCTCTTATTGCCAAACAGGAATTCAGAGTAAGCTATCTTACCTACAAAGACTTCAGGAAAAGTTACCTTCCTCAGCTTATCGCTTCAGGAACTTTCCCCGATTATCAGCGGTCCATCCAGTTGTACCTGAATCCCGACGGCACAAAAAGCTACATTCCTCAACAGTACATCAACTATTTGGGGAATATCAGGCTCAACCAGGAGATTGGGATAACAGGAGGAAGCATCTCTTTAAACAGCGGACTTCAAAGAACCGATAACCTAATCAGCCCTGTATCAACGTCGTATTTAAGTACGCCGGTAAATATCCAATATACTCAACCTATCTTTAAAGGAAATCCATATAAATGGGATCGTAAGATTCAACCCATTCAATATGATATCGCGAAACGGAAATACCTCGAAGCATTAGAGGACATCAACATCACGACCACAAATTATTTCTTTGCCGTCCTTGAAGCCCAGGTTCAAAAAAAAATAGCAGTAACTAATTACCGGAACTACGACACACTTTATACAATTACAAAAGGAAGATTCCAGCTTGGGAAGATACCGCAAAATCAACTTCTACTATATGAATTAAGTTTACTCAAAGCAAGACTTTCTATCGAAGACGCACAATTTGCATTAAATGACGCTCAGTTTGTACTAAGGTCATTTCTTCGATTGCCTGAATCAGATTCGATTGTTCTCCTTCCACCTGTGAATATTCATTTCTTTACGGTTAACCCGCTCACTGCAATTGATCAAGCCCTTTCTAATTCTTCATCTGCCGAGGATTTTAAACGACAACTGCTGTCGGCCGACATGAATGTCAACCTGACTAAAATGAATGGGAGGTTTGATGCTGATCTCACAGGAATTTTAGGATTCAATCAAACTGCTCCAAACCTTCCTGACGCTTATAAAGGTTCTCAAGACCTTGAAGAGGTAACACTTCACATCAATCTTCCCATCGTCGATTGGGGTGTTGCCAGAGGAAAGATTAAAATTGCAGAATACAACCGAGACATTGTTAAAAATCAGGTGGAACAGGGAATAATTGATTTCAAGCAAAGCATTTACCGGAATGTAATGAAATTCAATATGCAACAAAACCAGCTTCAGATAGCTGCGAAGGCTGATACCGTTGCAAAGAAATCCTATCAGATCACTCAAGACCGCTACATGATCGGTAAAATATCCGATTTTCAGGAACTCTATACCGCTCAAACTGAAGCGGATAATTCAGAAAATGCCTTTTTTACTGCATTGCAGAGTTACTGGCAACAGTATTTCAATATGCGAAAATCAACCTTGTTTGATTTCGAAAACAAAACACTCTTACAATTCAACATCCGGGACATCATGCCTTAACAGGCTTTAAGAAAAAAATAAGGTTTAGCCTTGATGATTTTTATCGATAATGTTTCTAAATAAATTTATCTTTGCAAAAAAAATTATTATTTATCTTAAAAAATTAAAACTATGTCAGTATTAGTTGGTAAAAAAGCTCCATTATTTGAAGCAGATGCAGTTATTAATGGTGGTGAATTTGTTGAGAAATTCTCACTTCAGCAGTATATAGGAAAGAAACATGTAGTTTTCTTTTTCTATCCTATGGATTTTACTTTTGTTTGTCCTACAGAACTTCTCGCCTTTCAGGAAAAACTCCAGGAATTTGAAAAAAGGAATGTTGCAGTCATTGGCTGTTCCACTGATTCCAAGTTTTCACACTGGGCTTGGCTGAACACAGAAAAGAAAAAAGGAGGAATTCAGGGTGTGAAGTATCCTATTGTCTCCGACCTTTCAAAGACCATCAGTGCCAATTTCGATGTACTGGCTGGCGAATGGGTTTCAAACGAAGACGGAACCATTGAATTTGAAGGTGCTCCCGTGGCTTTCAGGGGTTTATTCCTAATCGATAAGCAAGGCATTGTCCGTCATCAGGTGGTGAATGATCTTCCTCTTGGACGCAGTATTGATGAAGCACTTCGCATGGTGGATGCACTTCAGTTCTTTGAAGACAATGGGGAAGTCTGTCCTGCCGATTGGCACAAGGGAGATCAGGGTATGAAAACAACTGCTGAAGGTGTTGCAAGCTACTTGTCCGCACACTAAATCACTAATTTTTTATTGCTTAACAAAGAGACAAGGTTTGCCTTGTCTCTTTGTCTTTTATATAGGTTTCCATGTTTTTGCTTCTTCCCAGAACACATCCATTTCTGCCAGCGTCATATCATGAAGCGGCTTATTCAGTTTCTTTGCTTTTTCTTCAAGGTATTGAAAACGTTGAATAAACTTCCGGTTGGTCCGTTCAAGTGCATCTTCAGGATTAACCTCAATAAACCTTGCATAATTAATGATGGCAAAAAGCAAATCGCCCAGTTCATCTTCTTTCTTATCTGCAGATGAACCGTTGCTGACTTCAGTTTTCAACTCATTCAATTCTTCCAACACCTTTTCCCATACCTGTTCCGGCTTTTCCCAATCGAACCCAACACCGCTTGCTTTCTCCTGGATCCTGTAAGCTTTTACGATAGCAGGCAATGAGTTCGGGACACCGGAAAGGACGGAATCATTTCCCTTTTCTTTAAGCTTGATCTTTTCCCAATTATCCCTGACATCCTTGGCATTACTCACTTTAACATCACCAAAGATATGCGGATGCCTGTGAATTAATTTTGCAATGATGTTGTTCAAAACATCAAGAATATCAAAACTGCCTGTCTCAGAAGCTATTTTGGAATAAAAAACCAGGTGAAGCATCAGGTCTCCAAGTTCCTTTTTGATTCCATCCATGTCATTTTCCAGGATAGAATCGGACAATTCGTATGTTTCCTCGATGGTCAGATATCTAAGGCTTTCTAACGTCTGTTTCTGATCCCAGGGGCATTTTGCCCTGAGTTCATCCATAATCTCTAATAAGCGCCCGAAAGCGGCAACATTTTCTTCCATTTTTATTTTTTTACAAAAGTAAGGATTTATTGGTTTTAACGTTATTCTCTTGAGAGGGTGCGTGCTTCAAAGCATGATGAAATTCTCCTAACTATGCAAAAAAAGAACGATCTTACTATCTTTGATTTGAGAACACCTTTAACACATTCAGTCAAATCGGGTTATCTCATCATATCATCGTTTCTTTTTTTTCTGTTTCTATCCTCGCCTGCCCAATCACAGGAATACGAACATTTGCTTTTTACATCAAATATGCTGGTCGAAGGACGGTTTTATTATGGATTCCTTTATGCACAGCACATTGAGTTGGAAGGGTTTGATAGCCATTTCCCTGTTTTCGAAATCAACCTTCAGCAGGAAACTTACGGAAAACACAGATGGGAAAGGGCTTTTAGCTATCCGGATATCGGTTTGACTTTTCTTTATACAGGTTTGGGGAAATCGCCGGAATTGGGCTCTGCCTACACCATCTTTCCTTTCATAAATTTCCCATTGTTCCGGTACAAAAACCTTTCCTTTAATTTCCGTTTCGGACTTGGAGTCGCTTATCTCACGAAGCGATTTGACAGACTAACAGATTATAAAAACCTTGCCATCGGTTCTCATATAGATGCTTCAATCAACATAATGTTTCAAACGCGTTACAAGTTAAGTAACAGGATAACCGTGTCATTGGGAGGGGGTCTGCAGCACTTTTCGAACGGGTCACTAAAACTACCAAATTATGGATTAAATATCCTCGCAGTAAACGCCAGTGTGGCTTATAGGCTTGCCAGGGAAAACAGATCGATAACCGATCGGTTCATTGCCCCTACCGAACCCTTCTCTGCTATTTTAAGGCATAGTTTTGATATTGACGTCGGATTCGCACTGGGATGGAAGAACATGAAAGCCGTTTTGGGGGAAAATTTTATGGTTTATCATTTATACGGAAACACTTTCTTCCCTGTGAAACGCAAAAGTAAATGGGGATTTGGGCTGGATTTCTCATATGATGAATCCCATATAAAAATCCTGGAAAATGAAGGAGCAGTTGTTGACAATAAACTAAAAATCATTCGACCTGGCATCAATGCTGCCTATATGCTGCTACTTTCAAAACTTGGGTTTATTGTGAACTTCGGATATTACCTTGGAGGAGAAGAGAAAAGCAATGGGCCATTTTATGAGAAGCTCTCATTTCAATATAAATTTTCAAAATATTTTTTTGCAAACGTGATGCTGAAAGTTCATTGGGGCCGGGCTGATTACATTGGATGGGGTTTTGGCATCCATTTAGAACAATTTTATGGAAAAAAAATACGTAAATAGTCCAGCGAAACATTATTACATTGCTGGATTGATCCTGCTGGCAGCAGTATCTAGTATTTCTTCTTGTAAGAAAACTGGTGATTGTTTTAAAAGTACCGGTAATGTTATTCAGCAAACACGTTCCATTGCCGATTTCGACACCATCATTGCCAGGGAGAATGTTGACATCATCCTTACACAGGATTCAGTAAACAGTGTGGTGGTGGAAGCCGGTGAAGATATCATAGGAGGCATAACAACCATCATACAGAACAGACAACTTGAAATAGACAATAACAATACCTGTAATTGGGTGCGTAGTTATGATAAACCTTTGAATGTATATATTCACGTGAAAAACCTGAGAAAGATCTGGTACTTGTCTGCGGGAAATATTACTTCAACCAATGTCCTTAGTCCTGGCTCATTTATGCTTGATGTTTGGGGAGGATGCGGGAGTATTAACTTATCCATCAATGTGATTCAGGGTGCAATTTATGAACATCTGGGGACGGCAGATATCACGGTCAAAGGAAGGGCCTTGTATACTTCCGTTTCTTTAGGTGATTATGGATTTCTTCAACTGAAAGACTTACAAACGGATTTCATTTATGTATCAAATACTGGATCAAATGACTGTTATGTAAATGCGGAGAAATTTCTGGATGCAACCATCAAGTCAATTGGGAATATCTATTATACCGGGAAACCTGATTCCATTCATACACATATCACAGGAGCTGGTCAGCTTATTGAGTTCTGATCAATATGCCCGGGCAAAGATGACCCTTTGTGAAGAAGGATTACCGCTATAAATGCACTTTCCGTTTTCCTTAGGGTTATTCTGTGGGATCAACCGAATAGTCGCTTTTGTCTCTTCCTTGATCTTCTCTTCTGTCTCGGCAGTACCATCCCAATGGGCATAAATAAATCCACCTGTTGTGTCCAGCACACGCTTGAATTCCTCCCAGGTATCGACCCAGTATGAATTGGCCTCTCGCATATCAAGAGCTTTGCTATAAAGATTCTTTTGTATCTGGTCGAGCAGATGAACCACCTTGTTTTCTATATCCGTCATCTGGAAGACTTCCTTTTCAAGCGTATCACGGCGTGCAACCTCTACTGTTCCTTGTTCAATATCCCGTGGTCCGATGGTAATCCTTACCGGGATACCTTTAAACTCATATTCAGAAAATTTCCACCCGGGTTTATGGGTATCCCGGTCGTCATATTTTACAGCAACCCCTTTAGCTTCCAATGCCTTTTTCAATGGAATGGCTTTTCCCGAGATAAGGTCAAGTTGTTCCGGGGTCTTGAAAACCGGGACAATAACAACCTGGATTGGAGCTAATTTAGGAGGTAGAACCAGCCCGTTGTCATCTGAATGCGACATGACCAATGCCCCCATAAGCCTGGTAGATACTCCCCATGAGGTTGCCCAAACATATTCGAGTTGGTTTTCCTTGTTTAAGAATTTAACATCAAATGCCTTGGCAAAGTTCTCTCCCAGAAAATGAGATGTTCCTGCCTGTAAAGCTTTTCCATCCTGCATCAGTGCTTCAATTGCATAGGTTTCAATGGCTCCGGCAAACCGTTCTGAAGGGCTCTTTGTTCCTTTGATTACAGGAATGGCCATCCAATTCTCTGCAAAATCTGCATAAACATTCAGCATCGTCTCCGCTTCACGAATGGCTTCTTCACGCGTCTCATGAGCTGTGTGCCCTTCCTGCCAGAGAAATTCAGTCGTGCGAAGAAACAACCTTGTACGCATTTCCCATCTTACTACATTAGCCCATTGGTTGATCAGGATCGGAAGATCGCGATATGATTTGATCCAGTTTCGGTAGGTATCCCAGATAATGGTTTCAGATGTGGGCCTGACGATCAATTCTTCTTCTAACCGGGCATCCTCATCAACCACTACCCCCTTGCCATCAGGTGATGCTTTCAGACGGTAATGCGTAACCACAGCACATTCTTTTGCAAAACCCTCCACATGGCTCGCTTCGCGACTAAAGAAAGATTTCGGGATGAAGATCGGGAAGTATGCATTGCTGTGACCTGTATCCTTAAACATCTTATCCAAGGCCGATTGAATCTTTTCCCAGATGGCAAAACCATAAGGCTTGATCACCATACATCCACGAACCGCAGAGTTTTCGGCCAGGTCAGCCTTGATCACAAGGTCATTGTACCATTGTGAATAATTTTCATTTCTAGTTGGAAAATCTTTTGCCATTTTCTAATTGTGGTATAATATTTGCTGTTTATCAGGGTAAATTGTTTTCAACAAAAGTAATAAAAATATAGCGATCCTAAAGATCTTCAATCAATCCAACATTCAAAAGGAGAACAACCAATGAAAAAATCAATCATCTTCAGCCTGATCATCTTAGCCTTGTTATCCGGTTGCAAATCACAGCAAAAAGTTACCGGATATAACAACGATGATGTTTATTCCAACCGTTCTGCCAATTCAAAGACCTCTTCAAAGGCAAAGATCCAGAATAATGATCTCACTGCTGCACCTTCGGTTCCAAAGTCAGACAGTTCAGTTGCAAAGAAACCTGCTTCATCTGTTGATTACAGCAATAATTCCTATGCAGCCAGAATCAAAAAATTCAATAATAACAATCAAGGTCTGAATAATAGCAATGGATCTTATGCCGGAAATTCAGATTCCACTTCTTCAGGTGGGGGTGCACCAAATTATAATATTTATTTAGGTGACACATGGGGTTATCCTTATTGGGGATCTTCTTTCTACATGGGGTACGGTTATGGATGGGGCGACTTCGGTTTCGGATTTGGATATCCTTATTGGGGTTACCCATATTATTATTATCCTTACTATTATTCATGGAATTGGTATCATCCCTATTGGGGAGGACACTTTGGTCATCATTATTGGGATTGGTACGGGAACGGTGGTAATTATTATGGAAGAAGAACCACAAGTTCTGCACCAATAGGAGGCAAGACCAATAGCATTATCAACACGACTTCCAATGTCAATAGAACAGAACCAGTTAAAAATCAAAGAACCGTAAATCCCGGATACATTAATCATTCCACAGATCAAACACGGGCAAACGTTAGATCTGTACCTCCCGATCAACGCCATTATAATTATACACGGTCACAAGTTCAAGGCAAGACAGGGATAAGAAACAATCAGAATACAAGGGGGGCCTCATCTCAAAGTTATATTCAACACCAGACTCCATCTCCAAAGTATTCAAGACCCGGAGCCCAGACACAGATGAGCCGTTCAAATACACAATCGTATTCTTCACAAGCATACAGACAACCTAAGTCAAGCCAGGAATATATCAATCCTCACACACAACAAGGCCGTCCGACTGGAGTAACCGGAAATACAAACAGGAGTAGTAATATAAACAATACTAACACCACAGGGAGGAGATATGCCACGCCTGGAAGTACCGGCGGTAATTCGAGAATCTTTTCAAACCCATCAAGTGGTAGCCGTTTTTACAGCACTCCTTCAAGATCATTCTATTCTCCATCAAGATCCTCAGGTTCAGGCTATTCTGCTCCATCACATTCAGGTGGCGGCGGATCATCACATTCAGGTGGCGGTGGGGGATCACATTCTGGTGGTGGCGGAAGAAGATAGCAACAATGGAGATAAGGTTTACTAAGGATTGATTAATAGATTTATTAACATTAAAATTTGATAATCCAATGAAACGTATATTGATTAGTATCCTTTTTATAAGTTTAACCCACTCGCTCTTTTCACAAACAGCCTCGGATGCCTTACGTTATTCAAGGATCCTCAATGAAGGATCCGCACGGTTCCAGGGATTGGGTGGCGCAATGGGGGCCTTAGGTGGCGATTTTTCTTCCATTCTGACCAATCCGGGAGGCCTTGGGCTTTATACAAGCTCTGAATTCACATTTAGCCCCACAATAAGGTTAGAAAATTCCAATGCAAATTATAACTCTGAAATCAACAATGATAATAGAATTAATGGGGCAATTGGAGACCTGGGACTGGTTTTTCATATTGGAGGAAAGGATAAAAGCAGCTCAGGTTTTAAAGGATTCAACATTGCTGTTGGTGTTAACAGGGAGAATGATTTCAACAGCCGGGTCTTCATGGAAGGAACCAATAATAAAAATTCCCTCTTGACTCAATATGCCGATGTCCTGAATAGCACCCCCGGTGGCATTACTCCTCAAATGATCAACGACCGCTACCCTTTCGATATCGCTCTTGCCTATAACAGCAACCTCATTTTCTATGACTCTGTAAATCACAAATACACAAATGATGCCCCCAACGGGGGAGTCATCCAGGCAAAGTCGATAAACACATCTGGCTCAATTAACGAATACGATTTTGCATTCGGTGCCAACTATAATGATCGCTTATATTTTGGCTTTACAATCGGTATTCCTGTCATCAATTATTATGAAAACACACAATATACGGAAACCAAAAATGATACTGCAGTGCATTATTTCCAATCGATGACATTCAATCAACAACTTGAAACGCATGGAACCGGTATTAATTTTAAACTCGGACTCATATACCGGCCTGCTGATTGGGTGAGGATTGGCGCTGCCATTCATACCCCTACTTATTATGGGAATATGAGAGATGTATGGACCAGTGACATGACCGGTGAATTCACCTCCGTGATCAATACAGCTTACTCCCCTATTGGGAATTTTAATTATCAGCTCATTACTCCTTTCAGGGCAATCGGAAGCCTTGCATTTATCATCGGGAAATTCGGACTCATCAGCGGAGAATACGAATATGTGAATTACTCCCAGGCAAGTCTCTCTGCCAGTAATGCCAGTTTTTCTGCAGTGAACTCCGATATTAAGAACCAGTATAAAACCCCTTTGAACCTTCGCTTAGGAACCGAATGGAGAATTCACAACTTCCGCTTAAGGGGAGGATTTGGCTATTATGGAAGTCCTTATCAATCGTCAATCAACACATCTGAGATGGATGTTGCTTCCATCGGATGGGGATACAGGGCAAAACACTTTTTCTTTGATATGACCTACCAGTGGTCACAAACAAAAGAAAATTATTATTTTTATGATCCTTCTTATGTCAATCCATCTGTTAACACATATCATACAAACACTGTGACCACCACTTTTGGTTTCAGATTCTAAGGAATTAAAGATTTCACTCTTTTCAATCCCAGCCTGGCCTTTTGGTCCAGGCTGTTTTTGTATTCTGTATTGTTCATGGTCAGGCAAAGACCATAATATTTTATGGCATTGGAGTAATCCTTATTCTGTTCATAAATAATGCCCGATTGCAACGCGGCATTTTCAGCGAAGTACCATGTTTGACTTGCCCCCTCCTGAATACTGATCTTAAAGTATCTTAATGCTTCGGTATTGTTCCCGGATTGCTGATAAATCCTTCCAAGCCGGTAATGGTATTCAAGGAGGTCTTTTGGTGTCCCGATATTACTTTTAGCGCTTTGATCAAGTAGCAGGTGAATGGCACGGTCGGTATAACCTCCATCAGAAAGCAAACGGGCCTTCAGCAAAAGAATATTGGGTAGCTCTTTTGCTTTTGCTTCCTTTCTTGCCTGGATATCGTTGTCAACAAAAGTAGCACCATGTGTGGTGGCCTTGACAATAAATTCTTGATATTTATGGATCTCTCCTTTAATTAAGAAAGTCCATGCCAGTTTCTGGTAACTCGATTTAATGTAATTCTGACCCTTAAAATTCTGCAGGAATCTTATAAAATAAAAATCTGCATCAGGGTCTAAACGATTCAGCTTATTCAATCCTGTAATATAATCCAGGTAGTAAAAAGGAAATTCATTGCTGGAAGGATGATATTTCTGCAAGTTCAAAATAGCTTCATCGGTCTTACCTGCTTTTGAATAAATTGATGCCCTTACAAATATCAACAATGGATTGGAAGGACCCGGAAAAGTGTTGAGTTGATCTTCATATTTCTGCAGAAGAACAAGTGCATTATTGGCATCCTTACCAAGCGCCGCATCCAGGAATGCCAGATAAAACAAAGATTCTGTTCTGAAAAGTTTGTTGATTTCATTATTACCCGTGTACCCTGCAATAGATTTTATTTCATCCAGTCCCTTCTGAACATTTCCTTCAAGACCAAGTAACTTCACAACCCAAGTATAGTTTTCAGGAATGATACCTGCCAGGATATGAATTAATCCAAGACCAGAGTTCTGCAATAAAAAATCGGGATGTAGTCGTGCATTTTCTTTAAGATCTTCATTAGCACGACTAATATCTACGGCAGCCGATTTATACTCTCCGAATTTAATCCGGCATATTGCAAGCTGAATACGCATATTACCGAGACAATACCTGTAGTATGGAGATTCCCTGTTCCCTTGCTTAATCAGATCGATTCTGGTTTCCTGTGACTTATGGAATTTATCAAAGGCAGAAGGTTCCTCCCCGATGAAAACAGTCAGGAAATCGATATAATTCTTTAGATAAACAGGGATCAGATTGGAGGGATGAACTGCTTCTTCGCTATTCAGCAGCTTTTTTGCTTCGCTAAAATGAAGCGAAAGAATACCCTGATAGGCATTCCTGCAATTGGCATTAAAATCGAATTGAGCAAAAAGAAAACAAGGAGAAAAAAACAATGCACAAAAGAGAAACAGATGTTTTACACTCCTTGCATTGCCCTTATCATTGTCAAGGAACATTAATGAACTGAGTTGACAATCCCGTCATCAACCAAAATCCTTCCACAGTATTCACAAACAATAATTTTCTTATGCATCCTTATATCAAGTTGATGCTGGGGTGGGATTTTATTGAAACAACCGCCACAAGCATCTCTTTCTATTTGAACAACAGCTAATCCATTCCTGGCATTTTTCCGGATCCGGGTGTAGGCAGTTATCAATCTTTCTTCAATATATTTACGGTTGATCTCAGAATTCCTGATCAGGTCATTTTCTTCTTTTTCCGTCTCGGCAATGATATCATCAAGTTCGTTTTTCTTGATTTCCAGATCATTCTTCCGATCGGCCAGGATCGCTTGGAATCGGTTTATCTCTTCTGTTTTTGCATCTAACGCTAATTGAAATTCGCGTATGCGTTTTTCTGATAGCTGGATCTCAAGACTTTGGATCTCTATTTCCTTAGTCAACGAATCATATTCACGGTTGTTCCTGACATTCATTTGCTGTTCTTCATATTTCTTTATCAGGGCTTGGGAATCTTTAATAGAAAATTTCTTTTCTGTAATGGATTTTTCCAATGCATTGTTTTCCAGCAAATAATTCTCAATACGTGTTTCAAGTCCGGCTATTTCATCTTCCAGGTCCTGCACTTCGAGTGGCAATTCCCCACGGATAATCCTGATTTTATCCACCTGTGAATCGATCTGTTGTAAATTGTACATCGCAATCAATTTCTTTTCAATAGTTACTTCTCCACCATCCAGAAGTGGCTCTGTTTTAATAACTATGGATTTCTTCTGAATGGGATCCGGATCAGGTGTTTTTTTAACAACCGGCTTCACAACCGGCTTTGCAACCACCGTCTTTTTATCTGCAGGTTTAACGGACTCGGCTTTTTTAAGTACTGTTTTTGCTTCTTTTGCTACCGTCTTTACTGCTTTGGCTGGGGTTGTTGTGGCAACATTTGGTTTTGTTGATTTTGCCATATTTATGTTGAGTTAATAATAATGAACAGGGTTTGTGTCGATTTTTGAAATAAGGAATGCAAAATTAGGAAATTTTTCGATCAAAATGCCATAAATCAAATCTTTTGCAATCCTTTCGCTCTCATAATGGCCAATATCTGCAAGCATGACTTGTTTGTCGGCTTCAAAAAAATCATGGTACTTAAGGTCTGCAGTCAGAAATGCATCAGCCCCTGCTTTTTTTGCTTCAGAAATTAAAAATGCCCCGGACCCAGTACATAGAGCTACCCGTGATATCATTTTACCAACAATCTCTGAATGTCGAAGAAAGGGGATCGCTAACTGAGCTTTTATATGCTCAAGAAACTGAACCTCTCCCAGCGGTATTTCCAGTTCTCCTATCATGCCGCTACCGGCAAATCCCGCAGTATTTGATAAAGGATAGATATCATAAGCAACTTCCTCATAAGGATGGTTTTGAAGGAGAACCTTTACCAGCCGGTGTTCAATAAACTTAGGAAAGATCACCTCAATCCGGGATTCTTGCTCAAAATGAACAATATTTTTTTCTCCAACAAAAGGATTTGCCTTTTCGGATGCCCTGAAAGTTCCCTGACCATTAAGATTGTAGCTACAACAATCATAGTTCCCGATATGTCCTGCTCCTGCTTCAAACAACGCCTGCCGGATACGATCCGCATGATCGACAGGACAAAAAGTTACCAATTTTGATAACAAACCTTTGGCAGGTGAAAGGATATGACAGTTGTTGATGCCAAGAAGATCACATATCCAGGCATTCAAACCCATGGCTGAATTATCCAGGTTTGTATGCATGGCATAAACAGCGATATTGTTTTGAATGGCTTTGATGGTTAGACGCTGAACATAATCTTCTCCAATCAAACGTTTTAACCCTTTAAAGATAAGCGGATGATGAGAAATGATGAGATTGCAATTTTCTTGCAACGCTTCATCCAGGACTGCATCGGTAATGTCAAGCGATAACAGAACCCTGGATATTTCCGTTTCCGGATTGCCAATGATCAAACCTGAATTGTCATATTCCTCCTGTAATTCAAGGGGTGCATATTGCGCAAGAACCTGATGTATCTCCTGGATTTTCATTGGCAAAAAAGTTACAAATTTGGACTGTCGGGAGGCAAAAATACATTTCTTTTTACTTTCTTTGAAAAATATTTACCATAACAAGTGATTGGTAAACATTTTTTTTTAATTTAGCCTTTTTATTAAGAATGAGGATTTTACAAATACTCGCGCTACCCTTATCCTATTGTTACGGGTTGACAATGCTTGTTAGGAGCCTGTTCTTTGATCTGGGATTCTTCCAATCTGAAAAATTTGATATTCCTGTAATTTCTGTAGGTAATCTTTCCTTCGGGGGAACAGGGAAGACGCCTCACATAGAGTATCTGATCAGGTTATTGGGCGAACATCCACTTATTGCTACTTTAAGCCGTGGATATGGAAGGGAAAGCAAAGGCTTTATCCTGGCTTCCCGCAGGTCAAATGTAAAATATATTGGGGACGAGCCCCTTCAACTTATAAAAAAGTTTCCACACATAAAGGTTGCCGTCGATGAAAATAGGGTAAATGGAATTCATAAACTGATTGATAAATTCCCTGACTTGGAAGTTGTATTATTAGATGACGCTTTCCAGCACCAATATGTAAAACCAGGTATTTCTATCCTCCTGACCGATTATCATCGTCTTTATACTGAAGATTTCGTATTTCCTTCGGGGTGGTTAAGGGAATTTCGTTCAGGTGCCAGGAGAGCAGATATAATTATTGTGACAAAAACACCTAAAGTATTTTCACCAATCACCCGTAGAAAGTTGACGGAAGAAATTAATCCTTCTCCATCTCAACAACTTTTCTTTTCTTACATCAAATACGGTTGCCTGATCCCAATCAATGAGGAACAAGATCTGGCAATACTTAAAAAACTGTCCTATATTCTTCTTTTTACAGGCATCGCAAATGATTATCCAATCCAGGAGGAATTCCGAAGGAAATGCTCCGAGCTCAGCATTATCAAGTTTCCCGATCATCATAAGTACGAAATGAAAGACCTGGAGAAAATAAAAACACGCTTCCTGGATCTTCCTTCCCGGAAAAAAATTATTATGACTACTGAAAAAGATCTGATGCGCTTAAAAAAGGCCGAATTCATTGCCTTCTTTAAAGACCTTCCTGTATTTTACCTTCCTATAGAAATTGACTTTCATGATAAAGATAAAACTGTCTTCGATCAATTGATCATCGATTATGTTGGAATGAAAGAAAGTATTCTTACCTGATATCAATCTCCATTATTTTTAATTTCCATTTTATCCCGATCCTGCATTTTTTGTGCGACAAGGGTATGATCGCACAACTAACACATAGAGCTGATCCACTGATGATCAAGGTTTGCGGATTAAAAATCCGTTCCTTATTGATCAGATTGTTGAAAGAATCGAGGACAAGATAACCAGCTCCCAGATAAAAAAACACCCTGGTCATGAGGTTGGGAAAATAATAATGCTTATAAACCGCGGAGATATCAGATAACGAAACAGTAGTATGGGGGCCAATCGTAAGTGAGCTATCAGTGATAGCCCATAAATAACTCCTTAAGATTTGCCTTTTTGCTTTTGTTTGGACTTTAACATCATCGCCGAGATGAAAACCATACCGTGTAGGAGTTCCTATCTTCTCCAGTACCAGTGTTTTCTGGGCATATATACCAGTAGAAGAAACCAAAAGAAAAAGAAGAAGGAGAAATTTTCTCATGATCAAAATATGCAAGGCTAAGGTACTACATTTTACATCTTCCAAAAAAAAATTTTTACCTTTACTTCCGTAATCAATGATAGAAAATTAACCCTTCCCCATGAAAAGAATACTTACTTTTTCTGTTACATTGATGTTCGCCCTTACCACATATTCCCAGCAAATTAGTGTTAAATCATTCCGGTCTCTCCCTACCGATCTCGATGCCCGTGTTCACTATCCCAAAGAGGACAAAAACGGAGAAAAAGCGGCCATCATCAAAATAGTTACAAATGAAACAGGTTTTGAATTCGATGCCGGCACCATTGGTATTGTAGCTTCTGAGCAAAAAACTGGTGAAATATGGCTTTATATTCCGCGTGGCTCAAAAGAAGTGACCATAAAACATCCAAAATTCACGCTGCTTCGTAATTATACCTATCCGCAATCCATTGAATCCGGTGAAGTGTATGAGATGACACTCGTAACCGGAAGGGTGGTAACAACCATTGAAGAACCAATTATTGAAACTCAATGGTTACTCATCTCTACCGACCCCATAGGAGCTGATGTATATATCAATGACCAGCCTGCAGGAAAAACGCCCTACCAAAATGAATTTCCTGTTGGTAAATATACATGGAGGGTATCAAAAGAATTATACATTCCGGAAGCAGGACTCGTTGAACTGTCTACCACAGGGAATAAGCAGCTTATCAATGTAAAGATGAAACCTGACTTTGGTACACTGCAAATAAACACAGATCCTGAAATAAATGGGGAGGTTTCTTTTGAAGGAATGCCTACAGGCAAACTGACCCCTTGCAGTATAGAGAAAGTACCATCCGGAGAGCACCGCATAACCATTACCAAGGATATGTATGAAACGACTATTGAAAAAGTCATGCTGACAGCCGGGGAAATAAAACAAGTAACGGTTAAAATGAACCCGACATTCTCAATTGTAACAGTTAATTCAGAACCGGCGGCCGATATTTATATCAATGGACAATTTAAATCGAACCATACCTGGCAAGGACGGCTAAACCCCGGGGTTTACACCTTTGAAGCCAGGTTGGATAAGTATTTAACTGCAACTGAAAAACAAACAGTAACAGTAGGTGAGCCATTAAACGTGAACTTAAATCCTACACCCAAAACCGGCAATCTGAAAATTATAACCCTCCCTTTCGAGGCTACAATAAAAATAAATGGGGAAGAGAAAGGAAAAACACCTTTAACACTCAAAAATCAACTGATAGGTGATTATACTTTTGAAATATCCCTGGAAGGTTATACTACTGCTTTTGAAAAAACAACAATTTCTGAAGGACAGACATCAGAAATAAATATCACAATGCAAAAAGCCAGTCAGATTGTAATTGGTAAAGAAGAGCAAAAACAGCCGGAAATCACTCCGGATTTTACACTTTCTATTCCAGATAATTATACCGAAACCAATTCAAACCTTGACATTGAAATGGTTCTTGTAAAAGGGGGAACTTTTCAAATGGGCAGCAAAAATGGACGGGCTGATGAAAAACCATTACATTCCGTGAGACTCAGCGACTATTATATTGGTAAATATGAAGTGACCCAGAAACAATGGGTAACTGTAATGGGTTATAATCCTTCTTTGTTCAAAGGCTTCGATAATCCGGTTGAAAATGTCTCCTGGTTCGATGCTCAGAATTTCATCAAGAAACTAAATCAGAAAACCGGAAAAAAATATCGGTTGCCAACTGAAGCTGAATGGGAATACGCTGCAAGGAAAGGCAATAAAAGCCAGTTATACGATTATGCATTCAGCGGAAGTGATGAGGCTCGTTCAGTGGCCTGGACTATTTTAGACCCCGATAAAAAGACCCACCCGGTTGGATTGAAAAAACCAAACGAATTGGGAATTTATGACATGAATGGGAACGTTTGGGAATGGTGTAGCGACTGGTATGGTTTGATCTATTATAATCACAGTCCTTTTTATAATCCCAAAGGTCCTACAGATGGCTCCTTCCGCGTAAATCGTGGGGGTGGGTGGAACAGCAGCACTCAGGAATGCACCAACGTGAAGCGTGGCAGTACAAGCCCATTTGGTCGATTTGGTTATTTAGGTTTCCGGTTGGTTCGCGACCCATAGCGGGGAAAATAAGTCATACAGCTTATTTTCGTTTAATTTTAATGAATATATGACTGCAAAAAGGAAATTATCTGATCAAATTAAAAAACAAATGAAAACTTCATATATTTGCTCTACACCTGTTCAAAATTATTGAATTATGAGAGCTTATACCGTTTTAGCCGTATTCCTTTTCTCAACCATAACATCCTTTTCTCAATCTATTGAGGAAATTAAAGCTGATCGTGAGGGTTATTTGTGGGGTGAAGGGACAGGAACTACCATCAATAAGGCAGACCAGATAGCGCTCGAAAACATCATTGCACAGATATCGGTGGATGTGGAAAGCAAATTCAGCCTTTTAAAGGAAGAGGTGTCCAAAGCCGGCAAATCGGATTTCAGGGAGGAGTGTAACCAAATGGTGAATACTTATTCATCTGCCACACTTACCAATACTGAACGGGTGGTGATTAATAACGAACCTGATGCAAAAGTTTTCAGATACATCAAACGAAGTGACATTGCTCTTATTTTTCAGCAACGTAAACAAAAAATTCTTGATTTTACAGCCAATGCGGACAAATTTCTGCTAAATAATCAAATAGCCGATGCACTAAAATATTATTATTGGGCCCTTTCATTATTGCGAAGTCATCCTGAAGGAAACACAATTACATATTCATCACGCGAGGGGAGTCAGAATCTGCTCTTAAGTTACCTTCCACAACAAATCAACCTGATTTTTTCAGGACTTGACTACAAAGTAACAGAAGTTAAAGATGAACCTGGACAAAGGTCGGTACTTCTTGATATCACCTATAATAAACAACCAGTTCAAAATCTCGAATATTCCTATTGGGATGGCAGGGACTGGTCGGCACAGGTGGATGCCAAGGATGGCGTTGGTTTTATGGAGTTCTTCGGCGATAATGCAATGAGTCATACTGAAACGCAGATAAAAGCCGAATATATTTTTGAAGGCGAGGCCAGAATTGATAGGGAGTTGGAGGATGTACTCAAACGTCTCGATCCAATCCCATTCCCCCATGCCACCTTTTATTTGCCTTTTACCTCCTGCAACATTTTCACCACCACAATTGCTCATCAGGATTGACCATTCATCATCGCTTGGCAAATGCCAACCTGACGGGCAAGAAGTTAAAGCTGCTTCATAATTGTATAAACGACCATAAGTTTCGCATTGATTACACCAACTATTTAAGTTGTTGAAATTAAGGTTTTCAGCCATCCATGTTTGATTACCAATTCTTACTGTTTTATAGGTTTTCCCATCCCTGTAGTCAGTAAAAGAACCATTTAGACTTTTGGTTGCAATGAAGAACGTTTTTGCACCCTCCTGGGCTAATTGTATTCCTTTTTCAACCTTCATCCCGTTATTTTCAATACGTAGGTTATGGCTTCCAAAGCTCAAGTTCCCGTTGTAAGGGGTTTTCCCTACTGGTTTATCATCAATAAAAAGATCTGATACTGATGGATCACTATTGATATTAACCTGCATCCCGTTTTGAAGTGTAACATTTATTTCTGCTGTCTGTCCTTCACCAATGGTTGTTTTTTCATAAGCAGTGGCGTAACCTTCCAGAGAAAGTTCAATAGTATAATCGCCAATTAATTGATTTCTTAGTGTTATAGGTGTTTTTCCTATTTCTTTACCGTCTATTTTTATTGTGGCTTCAAAAGGGGTTGTCATTATTTTCAGATTGCCGGTTTTTGGGGTAGGGCTAAGGTTAATATTCAATGGTTGGCCAACGATAACGGTCTGTTTCTCAGTGGCAGTGACATACTTGTCTAACCTGGCTTCAAAAGTGTAAACACCAGGGTTGAGACGCCCCTGCCAGGTAGCGGTCGATTTCATTTGCCCGTTAATATAAATATCTGCGGCTGGTTCACTGGTAACTTTTACCTCAGAAAAGGTGGGATTCATTTTTACCGTTACTTGCTTTGTTTCCCCAGCAACAAGAGTGACTTGCTGATCGGTTGTTTCATACATATCAAGGCTAAGGGATATCATGTGGGTTCCAGATTTTACCATCTCAATTGAACACGGAGTGACTTTTCCTGTCGGCATGTCATTCAGTATCACCTTGGCTCCGTTTTCAGGAGAAGAAGTTATATTCAGTGTCCCAAAGTTGGGCTTCATCTTTACATTGACTTTTTGCTTATCACTTAAGGCACTCAGTTCGACTGTCCCTGCTTCGGGCAAATAAAGTTCCTTAGAAACCCGGTAGGAATATTTACCTGAAGGAAGTTCGTTTTGATAAGGAGTTTTGCCTGCGGGCTGATCATTAATGTAAACGTCAGCGCCAGAAGGATCGGAAGAGATCAATAACCATTGGGTTTCAATGGTTGGAGCTTCAATTGTTGTTATCACTTTGCCAGTTGTGAGTACCATTTCGTAAACTTGCCCAGTCTCTATTGGTAAAGGATAAGGGTAATTTCGTAACAATCCCAATTTTGGGTGTTTTATTGTTACCACTTTTGAGCCATTAGGTACATAGAGCCATATTTCACTGATTTTTGGTACTGCTGCAATAATCCCAATAATGCCACCATCAAAATCGAAGCCGGTTTCAGTTGTTACAACTTTGATGATTGCAGCTTTCTCGCCGTTTTTGTCCTCTTTGGGGTAAGAAACGCGGGCATCAAGATCATTAGGAAGGGCCCGGAAGGATTTGACAGAAATCTCCTGAGACAGGGCGGCGAAGCCAAGGATAAGAAGAAAAGAAAGGGTAAATAATTTTTTCATAGGCATTTTGTGTTGCAGCAATAATGTGATTGCTAAAAATCTCCAATCCCATAAATGCTTCCATCACTGTTTTTCTGAGGTTGCCAGGTGCGAACATGGATTATGGGCTCCTCGGGTTTTTTAAAATCCAAAAGGAGAAACAAATACCCCTGGTCACCATAATTCTCAGAGAAATAGTTTTGTTTTATTTGTATGCCAAACATATCAGCTTCTTTCCCACCTTTACAAACATCGCTCTCTTCAAACTCAATATTGATGAACTCATTGCTTGCAAAGGTTTGCTCAAGCGCCTTTAGGTATTGTGCCTTGTTATAGTGATTGTATTTAACAATTGTATTGCCAAGAAAAGGGTTTTCAATATCAGGCTTCACTTTTACTACACTTCCTGTAATGATGAGTGCATCGTCGGCAAATATGGATTTGATGTAGTCGAGGCGCTTGAGGGCATAAGCTGTTTTGTAGTGTTCCAGAAAGTTGATAATGGTAAGCCGTTCGACCTCGGACCAGCTTTTATGTGACAGGATACTTTCCAATGACTTCTGATTCAACCCAAAAGAGAGGGTTTCCACTTTTCCATCCTGGTTGAAATGAAAAACTACATCTTCAACAAACTTACGGTTGTTGCTAAATCCAAATGACATTCGTGGTCCGCGGCAAATTACCGTTTTATCTAGGCGTATCGCCCGAAGGCTATCATTGCCAATTACCCGAGCTTTTCCATAAGCAATGAGCCTTGTGAAGACATCATATCCTTCGGATGTAAAAAGAGGTTTTGCTTCTTCATAATGGTTCTTAGAAATGGCTTGCTCAATTTTATTTACTTTT
>Ga0364881_10107_pt1 | contig 57557 bp, 49 predicted proteins | sample ExccelJu500001D4_5_FD_206923 | JGI IMG/M metagenome (GOLD analysis project Ga0364881, IMG submission 206923) | Enriched cells from Trout Bog Lake Hypolimnion, Wisconsin, USA - BchlTB.July30.5000.01.D4 | ecosystem: Environmental > Aquatic > Freshwater > Lake > Hypolimnion/Profundal zone | place...
TTACCATGGCCTACTTCCCTCCGGCTGGTTCCACGCGGTGTGCGCGCTTCGCCGGTGCTGAATGGTGGAAAATTATAGTGTAGCAGGAATTTCTTGTCGTAATTAAAGATAGCACCGTCAATTAACTGGGCGTCTAACTTGGTGCCTAAGGTAACAGTGGTTAAAGACTGAGTCTCACCACGGGTAAATAAAGCCGAACCGTGCGGGCCTGGAAGGTAACCCGCTTCGCTCCAGATAGGACGAACCTCATCCATTTTACGGCCATCCAGACGCTTGTTTTCAGTCAGCATTACTTCGCGCACCGCGTTTTTCTCACAATCGTGCCAGTAAAGGCCCAGTTGGAAGGCGTAAGTCTTCTTGTCCTCATCAGTTAAGGTAGCTAAAAACTCTTCTTTAATAGCATCAAAAAGATCGCCACGCAGGTGTTTATCAGCCAGTTGTTTTCCGGCTACTTCCTTGCATCTTTCAAAGCAGAACTCATTTAACTTAGCGCGAAGTTCTTCGTTATGCGTTTCGTGCTGGTAAGTCCTTTTTACGGTTTTGCCGGCATCAGCTTCAAGTTCTTTTAATACGGCTACCTGTTTCTTTATCATTTCATCGGCAAAAATGATGGCCTCAACCATATCAGCCTCGCTCACTTCCGCCATTTCGCCTTCAACCATAATAATTGACTCGGCCGAAGCTGCAACAATCAGGTCGATAGTAGCACCGCTCTTCATTTCTGATATCGACGGATTAATAACCAGGTTACCGCCTATTTTGGCAACCCGAACTTCAGATATAGGACCATTGAAAGGAATATCAGATACAGCCAATGCTGCCGATGCGCCTAAACAGGCCAAAGCATCAGGCATTTCGTTCAAATCGCCCGAAATAAGGGTTACCTGAACAACCACGTTAGCATGAAAATCATCCGGAAAAAGCGGACGCAAAGCCCGGTCAATTAAACGCGCAACCAATATTTCATCATCGGTGCTACGTCCTTCTCTTTTAAAGAAGCTACCCGGAATACGGCCTACTGAAGCCATATTTTCGCGGTATTCAATCGTTAATGGCATAAAGTCAACGCCTTCTTTAGCGTTCTTATCTGCACACACGGTTGCAAGTAACATGGTGTTACCATACTTAATAACGGCAGCGCCATCAGCCTGTTTGGCTAATCTTCCCGTTTCGATCTCAACAATTCTTCCTCCTCCGAGGTCGATAGTTTTTTTAATTACGTTCATCGTTTTTGTTTTTGCCACTCAGGCACTCAGGGCACTCAGTGGTTTTTGATTTAATGATATTACTGTATTCCTAATTCTGTATTCAATGGCATTGCACTCCTGGCGGTTTCCTTGTGCCTTTGTAGCAAAATCCATTAAAATTTGGTGGGAAGATTGAATCTGTCCCTCCATGGGACAGTTTATCTATTTCCGGCTGAGTCCATCCCAAAACCTACTCAGTCGTTTTCATCCTTTTGCTTCGCTCAAAGCCTGTTATGCTTTGCGGTCGTTTTTGAAGTAATTGAAAAACAACCTTTTTAAAGAGAGATTTTGTTGGGTGAAGCCCGGCTAACAAAACCTTAAAAAAACAAAGGGATGGCGTTAGCCATCCCTTTGCTATAGTTTACTTTCTGATACCCAGCTTTTCAATAAGCTGACGGTAAGCAGTAAGGTCATTCTTCATCATGTAATTCAACAACCTTCTCCTTCTACCAACCAGGCGCAGCAACGAGCGTGTGTTGCTGTGGTCTTTGCGGTTAGTCTCCAGGTGACCACTCATGTGGTTAATTCTCTCGGTATACAATGCTATTTGTGCAGCCGTTGAACCTGTGTTTTTTTCAGACCCACCGTATGTTTTGAATATCGTTTTCTTTACTTCAGATGTAACTTGCATTTCGAACTTTTTTATTTGAGCGTGCAAAGATAACAGGACTTTTTAAAAATGCAAATGGCGGTTTAACAGTTTGCGGTTTCCGCGTTTGTCAGTTGACAGTTTAAAGGCATAATTCATATCTCTGTGGTGTTCTTGCTCATCAAACAACCATATGGTCCGGACAGGGGGGGGTATACCTTTTTCAAAAATCACCCTTGATTATCAGGCCATTAAGTGGCAGTTTCGGAAAAAAGGTATACCCCCCTACGTTTTTAAATGTGTAATTAATTCATTGTCAACAAACTAATTTATTAAAAAATAATTACACAGGTATTTTCCCGCTGCTGGTTTGCGTATTACCCCGCATATTCAGGTATCCTACCACCCTGGCTGCCTGGACTGTTTAACCGGAAACTTAAAACTGTATACCGGTTTTCCCACTTGTCCAAAATTTAATCAAATAAACCGATCATTGAAATATTACCGTTTCTAAGCTTTAAATGACATTTAAAGATCCAGTTTTGCCCGCTAACATCTGCATAGCCGCATCCACATACCTGGCCGAAGCATCAGGATGAGCGTCAAAATATAAATCAGGCTCCAGCATTTCCAGTTCCATTAATACAAACCGGTTATTTACCATTACTCCATCAACGCGGGCATATAAAAGCGAGCCCTCAACCAGTGATAGAATCTGCTGCACGGTCTCTATCACTTCAGTTGAAGGAAAATAAACCTCATGTTTTCCCCCAAACTCAGCCTGAACTCTAAAATCCCCTGCAGTGGCCCGTTTTAAAACAGCATGAGAATATTGACGGTTGAAAAACACGAGCGATAGCTCGCCTTGCGCAACTACTTCAGGCATAAATGGCTGCACCAACAGGTCGCGTTCGCGCGCTATGGCTGTGTATTCGCTTTCAATTTCCTTCCACCGGTTACCGGCAAATTTGCTGGTAAGATAACTACTGGCCGAAACAGCCGGCTTAATTACTGCCTGCTGCCAGTTGCTGCCATCAACAGTTGAAAGGTCCAGTCGCTCAGTTCTTTCAATAAAAAGTGTAGGCACAATGGCCACTCCTTTTTGCTGCAATTCGCGCAGGTAAAATTTGTGCTGGTTTTGCCTTATAACGGGTATGGGGTTGAGCGTTTTTACACCTTGTTGCTCAATAAAATCCATCCACAGGTTAAACTCCGCTGCCTTTAAATGGTAATCCCAAACCGAGCGGAAAATTAAACCGTCATACGTTTTCCAGTCAACATGCGGGTCGTCCCAAACCAATACATCCGCCGCCCCATTCCCGGCTTCAAACAGGGGCAGTAAATGCCTGTCGCGCGGCGAAAGGGCCTGACATTTATCACATGTCAAAATTCCGATTTTCATGTTTTAAGGCCTAGCTTTAATGCGCCGAAAATAAGGTTTTGTATAAACCCCGTTTACCATGACCTTGAAAAGTTGACACTATGAAAGGTTTTTTGCTGGCGTTACTGTTTATGCTCGTAATTTCAACGGGTTTGTTTGCCCGGTCTTCAGGCAAACCCGCTGAACCTACCGGCAAATTTATGTATACCAGTGCAGCGGGCAATGCAAAACTTATTCCACAACAGCTATACACAGCGGCCATGGATTGGGTAGCCCTGAATTTTTCGCCCGGGCGCATGGCGGTACAGTTAAAAGATGCCGCTCACCTGCGATTTAGAAGCATTTGCCATTTACAGGACACTTTTAAGCTGATGGAACCTAACAGCTATCAAACCGGTGCCAACTATGCATTACTACCTGTCGACGTATCATACACCATGGAAATAGAAGTAAAACAACAGCAATGCTTAATAACCATCAGCGATTTACATTTTCGTTACTACATACCCGAAAACTCATTTGCCAACGCCGCCGATACCGTAAAAGTTGTGGCCAACATCATGGAAACCCAATACGAGCTGGTTGAAAAAATGAAAGAAGCAGATTACCAGAAAGACTCATGGCTCCGTTTTTTTACCTCCTGCGACCAAAGGGTAAAAGCATATATCACATCATTTCAAAAACATATATCCACGGCAACTACCGGTAAGGGAGATGCGTTTTAAAAGGCAAACCCGGCATCTTATTTAATAATACCTGCTATCCGCCATATATCCCAAACATTCATAAAAAACGGGTGATAGTTATTGCGGAGGGCCTGCTCTTCTTCTCTTTCCCAAAAATGAAGGTTGCTTGCCATATATAAGTAACCATAGTGGTATGAAGTATGTGTTTTATGATTAGTTGCAACAGACGATACCGGGTACCGGTAATGTTGCTGGCGCCGCGTTACAATTTCCTGAGCCTGCCGGCGAATGGAAGCTGCCTGTTGCAACAAAGTATCACCCTCAAAACGTCGGTGGTGAAGAGATGCCTCGCGCCTTGCAAGAATATATTGCAACGTATAGTAGCGGTGCATGGCCCTAAGCCCGGTTATAGCTAATCCGTCTGTCCACTCGGCCGAAATGGAGTCGGGGCCGCGCTTGTTAAATCTTGCCTCTGTTTGTAAGGCATTTTCAGCAAACCGTCTAAGCCGCGGTATCGTTTCTTTTCTCAACAGGGTAATAACGCTATCACCGGCTTTGTTCTCTAAAAACTTATAACTCCATGCAGGCCTGGGTTCATAGGCTTTGTTAAGCGCCTTAAAATTTATTTCATCGGTTATAGTAGTGGCCGTCATCCAGGGCATCAGGGTACTGTCTTTCAAATATTTTTGTTGCAGGGCAAGCTCTTCTTCCATCATAACGGCGGCGCCCGGCGTGTTACTAATTTGCCCCGCATACATGGCGGGGGTCCTGGTTTCTTTTATCTCATCACTGGTATATTGCCAGCTCCAGCGCGCAATGCTCCAGTCAAACAACCAGTAACCCCACTCCCACCCGCTGCTAAAAGTCAAATGCCCGGGCACGCCGTATTTTTCACAGGTATCGATATCACTTAACCGCGCCGATAAATACGGCAGCAAAAACATGGGTATGGAGTTATCAAACGTAATCCAGTAGGCCGACTCAGGGTAATACCAGGTTTCGCGTTGTTTCAATTGCTGTTTCAAAAATTCAAACTGGTGGCGCTGGTTTCTGTTTTCGTACACCGGTGCGTTTTGTTCGGTCATATCATAAAACATAACCGTATGCACCAATACCCCCCTTTGCCTGTCTAAGGCCAGCGCCGCCGAATCAACCGGCACCATGGCATGTTTTGCACTTTCATCGTTCACCTGCTTTACCACATGCACCCTGCCGGTAAGTTTGGTTTGGCTATGCTGAAGCAGCCATGAAATAATATACTGGCGCAACTGCTCTTTTTTACCGGTATTGCCTGCAATAAACTCGGCGGTCGAAAACTCCATGCTCAGGTAATCCCAGTTGGCCTGCAACAGCCAGGTAAGATTTTTTTCAATTTGCTTTTTCTGGTTAAAAGGGCCGCCATACAGCTCAAATGCCTTTTGCTGAATCATATGCAAAGAAATGTCAGCACCGGCCAGTATGCCGCGGCTGTGCGCGTAATCAACAAACTGTTTGGCATGCGCGGGCCATATCTTTTTGTCAATGCTGTTGAGCAGGCAAAATTCAAAATAGTTTTGTCCGTTGCGCACCAGCCAGTCAATGTATTGTTTTATATCGCCGCTGGCATTAGGGGCCGTCGGGTCGAGTAATTGCTCGGTCAACTCTAAGGGATGTTGGGTATGCAAGTGAAATCCTTTTTTATCGAAAAGCGGTGCACCGGTAAATGAGTGCGACGCCTCATCCGGCCATCCATTTGCCCAGTGCGGAATAATAGTTTGGCGCGGGTGATAAAACCGGAAACCCAGATGTTCCTGCAATAATCCGTACAAACCAAAACTAACACCTTGTAATGAAGTGGCCTGCAGTTGGTAAACAATGCGGTCACCACTTTGATTGATGCTCCAGTTATAGTGGTGTTCGGGGTAGTTGCGGTACGGATAGGTAGCTTGTTGTGCAAAGTGGCTTAAGAGCGCTGCTGAGTCTTTATTTATGACGGGTAATTGCAAAATTACTTTGGCAGTTTTATCATTTACCGTAACCGTGCAACCACAGGCTTGCCCCAATAATTGCCTTACATCTTTTATGGTAATTGAGGTAACCGACGAGTCGAGCAGCCCTTGCGGCGCCATAATACTGACCGATGTTTGCGCTTGAGTACCTGCAAACCCTAAAACAAATGATAAAATAATGATTAGATGCTTCATCGGTTGAAGTTAAAAATATGCGGTAATAATTGGTCTCCGGATTTGACAACATTAAAAAAGTTGTCAAATCTGGTCGCTCCGTGGATAAATAAAATTGACAACCTTTTAAGATAATTCTATATTGGTCCACGTCAGCAAAGTATTGTCCATGCCATATATTCCATTGCATATTTCTGCGCTTTTTATAGCGCTTGTTTTTGGTATAGCCTTTCTCATTATTATAGCTGTGCAGGCCAGCGGACGCAGCCTCAATCTTCCGTTTGAAGAATTGCGTAATAACAATGCAGCTACCATTATTGTGCTGTTGGTATGGTTAATGTTTACGCTCATTATCGGCGTATCAGGCTTTCTGGACGATTTCACCTCTGTGCCCCCTAAAATTCTGCTTATTCTGCTTCCGCCGTTTATTTTTATACTGGTTATTTTTTGGTCGAAACAGTTTCATGATTTGTGCGAGCCGCTGGATAATTTCTGGTTTATATACCCACAATCGTTCAGGATATTAATGGAGTTTATTTTGTGGCTGCTTTACCGCTATGGCGTAATACCAGTGCAAATGACTTTTGCAGGGCGCAACTTCGATATCCTGGTTGGTCTCTCCGCCCCTATTGTGGCTTATTATTGCTTTAACCGAAAATCATGGTCGCCGAAAATAGCCCTGGTGTGGAATTTCGTGGGTTTGGCCTTGCTCATTAACATCGTCGTTATCTCCATTCTGTCTACGCCATATCCTTTCCGCAAATTCATGAACGAGCCTGCCAACATGATTGCCTTTCATTTTCCATTTGTATGGTTACCGGCAGTGGTTGTACCTTTTGCCTTTTTATTGCACCTGCTTTCTATCAGAAGATTGTGGTTGGGAAAAGAATAGTTGCGAAACTACCTGGAGGCCTGTTTTTTTAAATCCGGATTTTCAACATAAAACATAATGTTGTCAATTTTCTCATCGGTCATGCCAACAAAAATATTCATTTGCGCCGGGCGCGAATTTTTAAGGTCAATACCATATTTATACCCGGCATTCACTACATCATGCCAGTTCCGTACCCACATTTTAAGCCATTGGTCGCCGGTTTTTCCCTGGTAAGTTCCTGCTGCTTTCCAGCGGGCCGTAGCCCCCTTTAAACAAGGACCCACTCCGTCAAAAGTAAGGTTATGGCACCCGGCACAGTTGGCTCTAAAAACATCGCGCCCGGCAAGCCATCTTTCCATTTCGGGTGTAACATTGGCTTTTGTTCCTTTATTTGTTTTGGAAGCCGTAGAAATATTATTTTGCGATGAAAAATCGAGGTTAAGGGCGAATATAATCGCCACCGCGATAAGTAACAGCACCAATAAAAACTCAACGTACCACTTTTTGCTCACGGGGCGCAAATGTAATGGAAAGCAGGTACACCCTCATATCAAAATGCACACTTGCACAAACATGAGCAAGATCATAAATCAAATTTGGCTGTTCATCGTTTACTTTGTAACACGTTACTTAGCTACCGGGGGGATGTTAAGTAATGAAAACCCGGGTAGTTTACTACCTGGGTTTTATTTTTTATGCCTACGTCCCCGGCTTCCCAATCATTAACACTTACTTAACTTTATATATCCTAGCTTTGTAACTCAAATCACCTATGGCAAGCGCTATTAAATTTGTTAACCAACAACGAACCGATTTCTATAAAACGGTTACTGCGCGCGTTGATAATTACTTTGAGCAAAAAGGCATTTCACCCAACGGCGATTACCGCATGGTAATTAAAACCGTCGTTATGTTTGCCCTCTATTTTGTGCCTTATATCCTTGGCCTGTGTGGTGTGCTTTCCTTAACCGGCATGTGGGTAGCTTCGGCAATCATGGGCCTGGGCCTTGCAGGTATTGGCATGAGCGTAATGCACGATGCCAACCATGGCGCTTACTCCGACAAAAGATGGGTTAACCGTCTGCTGGGTTATTCGCTCGACGTAGTTGGAGGCAATTCGTTTAACTGGAAGATACAGCACAACATTCAGCATCACACCTTCACCAATATTTATGGCCACGACCTCGATATACGCGACCGGATGAATCTGCGGTTTACGCCTGCGGTTAAAAGAAACTTTATGCACCGTTTCCAGGTGGTTTACGCTTTTGTTCTTTATGCCTTGCAAACATTTTTCTGGGTGATGATTAAAGACTTTATCCAGGTATTTGAATTTGCCAAAGACGATGCCGATAAGCTCACTGCCAAAGAGCGGGTTATGCGCATGTTGGGAATTATTGGCGCTAAAGCACTGTATGTAACTTACATAGTGGTTATACCCGCCCTGGTATTGCATTTAACCTGGTGGCAGTTGCTAATAGGTTTTATGACCATGCATGCCGTGGCAGGGTTGGTGTTAACTACCGTTTTTCAACTGGCCCATATTGTTGAAGACACCCATTTCCCCGAACTGGATGTAAAAGGAAATATTAATGAAGAATGGGCTATTCACCAACTCCGTACTACGGCTAATTTTGCACCCAAAAACAAGCTGATAACTTTTTATGTAGGTGGATTAAACTACCAGGTTGAGCACCACCTGTTTCAGCGAATTTGCCATATTCATTATCCTGAAATAGCTCCCATCGTTCAACAAACCTGCAAAGAGTATGGTATTCCGTATTTAAGCAATGATAGTTTCGGAACAGCCCTAAAATCGCATGTTAAATTACTGCAGCAGTTGGGCATGCATGAAACATTGAAAATGGCCTCAGATATTTAAGCTAGTCGTGTGCTACCCATAGCCACAGCATACGCGAAAACCTGAAGAACAACGGGCAAAAAATAAACAGCAATACCGCATTTCCGAAAACGTAGTAAGGCCAGTGCGCCAGGGTATTCATAAAACCAAGAATAAGCGCCGCCATCGCAAAATTGAATGCACTAAAAGCTACGGTTATGGCATAAGCCACATAGGTTGCACCCCAGTAAAACCCAACCTCGGGTATAAAATCGTAATGGCAGTTGGGGCATTCCTTATTGGTGGTTATCATTTTGGTAAGATTGTAAGGATTGCGCGATACAAAAACCTTACCCACCCCGCACTGCGGACACCGGCCATTCAGAAAATCATTTAACTTGCTCATTGCTACGCAAATGTATTATTAAATATGGCCCCCGCAGGATGACTTTTCCCTGCCCTCTTTTGCAATTATTTTTAACTTTATACAAAACTGAATATGGAGTACGAGTTGGTTTTGAAGCTCTTTTTATCATTACTTTTTGGTGCTTTTATTGGCATTGAACGCGAATACCGGAGTAAAGCGGCCGGTTTTCGGACTATTACAATTATCAGCCTGGGTTCTACCCTGTTTACCATCTGTTCGTACAAATTAGGCGCACCGGGCAATGCAGACCGTATTGCATCTAACATCATTACAGGCATGGGCTTTATTGGCGCGGGTGTTATTTTTAAAGACGGGGGGTTTGTTTCAGGGCTTACAACAGCAGCCACCATTTGGATTGCGGCTGCTATGGGCATGGCCCTGGGCATAGGAGAATACGCCTTAGCCGGGGTAACGCTGGCCATGGCCTTAATAGTGCTTTCGTTATTTGAAAAAATACAGGATTTGATTGACACTTTCCACCAGGAAAGGGCCGTCAGAATTAATTTTTACAGCGATTATACCGCTCCAAAACTTGCGGTTGAAGCCCGTTTAAAAGAACTTAAACTTGATTTCAGGCTAAAACGCTGTGTCCGGAACAATGACGACATTTCGTTTTATTATAACCTGTCAGGCAATCAAACCAAAATTGACCAGTTCACAGATTTTCTTTTGGGCTTTAGGGAAGTGAAATCGTTTGATGAATAATTACTGATATTTTTGCAACATGACGGCCGAATCACCCGGAAACAAGAAGGTATCTTCAAAGCTTATTGGCATTATTATTGTTTTGGCAGTGGTAGTAACCATCGACCTGCTGGTTAAGAAACCTTTCTTCGCTTCAGCTAAAGACCACCTTTACGAATTACTGCACAGCAAAGAAAAAGTAAGTGTAAAAGGTGATTCGGAAAAAATAGCGAACCGCGATTTTCTGTTTAAATACTATGATTATTTTGGATACAGGCCATTATGGACAGATTCGGCCCGGCAAAATGATAAGTACCGGGATATGCTGATAGAAATGCTGCATCATGCCGACAGCCTTGGTTTAGACCGCAAAGATTATCATGAAGATTATATCAAAAAATTCGATTCCCTGTCGCACTTACCCAATTTCGATTATGCCGAATTTGAGTCGGAAAACGAATTGATTTTTACAGACGGCGCGCTTACGTTTTTATACAACGTGGCTTACGGAAAAGAAATTGATATTGGTTTTAACGGGGTTAAATACAATATTGATTCGGCACGCATTTTACACGTATTTAAAGATTTACTGGTGCATGGCGACTGGCGAAAAACACTGGATAGTCTTGAACCCAAAACGAGCCAATACATTACACTCAAAACCGAATTAAACCGGATGAACTCATTCGTAGCGGGCACCCCCGGCCTGGATACCCTGCAGGTATCAACACAACCCTCCAGCCGGAGTGTGGTGGCTTCAAAATTAAAAGCTTACGGCCTTTTGAGCGACTCTGTTATTACCGATTCCGTGAGTGACGCTTCGCTGAAAGCCGGTATCAAACGTTTTCAGAAAATGATGAGTGCCGACACAACGGGTAAGTTGGACGACAAAACTATTGCGGCACTTAATTTCCCCCTTACAAAACGCATTAAACAAATTAAGGAAAGCCTGAACGACTGGCGATGGACGGGAAGATTAAAAGAACGCGAATTTATTTTGGTGAATATACCTGCAGCCAGGTTACAGATTGTAAAATCAGATTCAAGCAAGGACATAGGCATGAAGGTGATAGTGGGTAAACTGGCAACACAAACACCCTCATTTACCTCGTACATTACCAAGGTGATTGCATATCCCTACTGGACGGTACCGTTTGATATTGCGACGAAGGAAATGCTGCCTAAAATCAAAAAGAACATTGATTACCTGGATAACAACAACCTGCAGGTAATAGACGGAAAAGGAAATGAAATGGATGCTACCCAGCTAAACTGGAACAAATATTCAACCCATTATTTTCCCTATACCATCCGGCAGGGCACCGGTTGCGATAACTCTTTAGGTGTATTAAAGTTCGACCTCAATTCGCCTTACAGTATTTATCTGCATGATACCAATGCAAAAGGTTTGTTTTCGCAAAAAAACCGCTTTCTAAGCCATGGATGTGTACGCCTTGAAAAACCAATGGTGCTTGCACAATATGTGCTGCAGGAAGGCCTGGATACATCAACCATTGCCAAACTAAACCAGTGCATGGCCGACCATAAGCAGGAAGAATTTAAGTTGAAGAAACGCTTCCCTGTGCTTATTTTATACATGACCGCCGATATTGATGAAAACGGCAACCTGAAATTCTACAATGACGTTTATGGAGTGGAAGATGTAAAGAAGCCGGCTTAAGTTACTCTCCTTTTTCTCCTTTACTAAAAAACAGCTTGATAATACCTAAAACAACCGCTGAGCCTATTGCCATTTCTACCATCCACGACGCGCCCGCAAAATGCATTATCTTAAACAATACTGCTATGCAGGAAATAAAGATGGTATAACCGGTAACGTAGCCCTCAATGGTTTTTTCAGAGGCGTATCTTAAAAACGCCGCCAGGCCCACGGAACTTAACCCCACCAAAAGCATTTGGTTGGCATATGGCCAGTGCATAGTTTTAAAAGCAGCACCCAGAATAGCCACAGGCAGCGAATACAGCAAAGCCCGGTCAGCCAGCTTTTGAACAGCTTCTTTCACAACGCGTAATTTATAGGGTTATAAAATAATTGACTACAGAATTATTTCAGAATTTCTTCCAGCTTTTGGTCGAGCGCTTCACCGCGTAAGTTGGTAGCAACAATTTTTCCGTCTCTGTCAATAAGGAATGCGGCCGGTATACCTTGTACGCCGTAAAGCGCTACCACATCACTTTGCCAAAACTTCAAATCACTCACGTGGTTTTCCCATACCATACCCAATGCCCCTATAGCATTCTTCCAGGCAGCAGCATCTTTATCCAACGAAACGCTGTAAACCGTAAAGCCCTTGTTTTTGTATTTATGGTAGGCCGCCACAACGTTAGGCATTTCCATGCGGCACGGTCCGCACCATGAAGCCCAGAAGTCCAGCAAAACTACTTTACCTCTTAATGAAGAAAGCTTAATGTTTTTACCACTTGGGTCGGCCATATCAATATCGGGAGCCATTTTGCCTACCGAAACATCAGCCGGTTGCGGGCGTGAAGCCTGCGCCTTTACCTGCTTTTGATACTGGTCGTAAAGCGCTCTGAAATCTTTGGTATATGATGAAGTCGGGATGTCCTTTTCCATGCGGGTCAAAACCTGCAGGTTCTGCTCCGGAAACTGGTCTAACCGGGCATTCGTAATATAAAACATAGCTACCAATGGATTTTTAGCAGACATGGCGCTATCAATTTCAATTTTTCCAAGTTTCATCATTGCAGCCTGAAACTGTTGAGCCACAAAAGCAATGGTATCCTGCGAAGCCCCCTGTTGCTGGTAAACTTTGTAAAGCATATTCCAGTTATTCAGTTCTTTCTGTCCTTCACCAACTGCCTTATAAGCACGCTGAAATTCATCATTATCAGGCGGTCCGGCCACCTTAGTCTCCTCAGGGTGTTGTCCGTCAATAGTGAATTTATACTTGTTAGGAGTGAGCAGAAAAAGGCAGAACGTTTTATCGTCCAGTTTAATGCGGTAAAAACCATTTTCGGATATGCCCGTCATTTTGAAAGCGCCTTTATCATCCACTTTGGAAGAATCGACCACGGTAATTTTTTGAAGACCTAATTTTTCAAGCGTAACCGATTTGGCCGGATGGTTTTTAATGGTCCCTTCAATTACATATTTATCGCTGCTTCCATTCAAATTGCATGAAGACAGGATGGATATTAATAAAAGGAGACCGGCTATTTTGCGCATGCTATTGTTTTTGTTAGTTTCTGATTCCTGTTTAATTGTGCAAGATGTGCGTTTTTATTTGATTCTGTTGACACATTTGCAAGTTTTATCATTTAGCTTCCTGATTCGAGTTTTTCGCGCACCAGTTTATTGGTTAGCTTGGGGTCAGCCTTGCCTTTGGAAAGCTTCATTACTTCACCCACAAACAAACCTAATAAACCATTTTTTCCGCCCCTGTATTCAGCCACTTTCTCCGGAAATTTGCCCAGCACTTCAACAATTAAATCGTTAATCAGTCCTTCATCGCTGCTTTGAATCAGGTTAAGTTCTTCTGCAATTTTTAAAGGTTCCTTTTCCGTGTCAACCACCATTACCGGAAAAATTTTGGTGGACGCAACAGAAAAATTCGTTTTCCCCTCATCAATCAATGCTATCAGCTTTGAAAGTTTAGACGGGCTTACTTTAAAATCCTTAATCTCCAAACCGTTTTCGTTCAAATAATTTTTAACCGGGCCTAATATCCAGTTAGCAGCCGCTTTGTAATTTTTCGTTTGAGTTAAAAATTCATTGAAATAGCCAGCCAGTTCCTTGTCATCAGTAATAATCCGGGCATCATAAGCAGGCAACCCGAAAATGTTAATGTATTCCGAAATCAACTCATTGGGCAGTTTAGGCATGCCCGCTTTTACGTCATTAATATATTCTTCAGTGACCACCACAGGCGGCAAATCAGGTTCAGGGAAATACCGGTAATCATGCGCGTGCTCTTTGCTTCTTTGCGATAAAGTAACTCCCTTTATGGCATCAAAACCACGAGTCTCCTGCGCCAATTGCTCCCCTGCTTCATGCGCATCAACCTGCCGGATAAATTCGTAATCAATAGCGCGTTTTACATTACGCATACTGTTCATATTTTTCACCTCACTGCGCGCATTTAAAACATTGGAGCCCTTCAGCCGAACAGAGACGTTAGCGTCGCATCTCATGGAGCCTTCCTCCATATTTCCGTCGCAGATTTCCAGGTAGCGCACCAGCTTTTGAATTTCATTCAGGTAAGCCATGGCCTCATCACCACTGCGAATATCGGGCTCAGAAACAATTTCAATCAAAGGAACGCCTGCCCGGTTCAAATCTACCAACGTAAAATAAGGGTCAATGTCGTGGATGCTTTTACCGGCATCTTCTTCCAAATGTATACGGGTGATATTTACTTTTTTCTTTTCACCGTTTACTTCAAAATCAAGATGTCCGAGGGTGCAGATAGGTGTTTTATCCTGGGTTATCTGGTAACCCTTCGGCAAGTCGGCGTAGAAGTAATTTTTGCGGGCAAACTGGTTCTCGTTTCTGATAGTGCAATGAGTAGCCAGGCCAATTTTAAGGGCAAACTCAATCGCTTTCTCATTCACCATGGGCAAAGTGCCCGGATGCCCTAATGAAATAACACTGCACTGCGTATTGGGCGATGCTCCAAATTCAGCCGAGTCGCCACTATACATCTTGCTAAGGGTTGAAAGTTGCGCATGTACCTCAAGCCCCACTACTAATTCGTATTTGTCGTATTTACTGTCGCTCATTTTTAAAATTACTTTAAACCCGAAGAAATTTACCACTAAGACACTAAGAACACAAAGAAGCACTAAGCTTAAAAAAACAGGTTAGTGTTCTATCATCTCTACTTAAACCTCTCCTTCAACTTTCCTATTAATTCTTCAACTGCATTGTTATCGGGTGCACTGGCCTGAACAAAATCAGCCGGCCCCCCTCCTTTAATGGTAGAAGATAACTCCTTCAATAGTTGGTTGCCATTTACCCCCAGCGATGGCGCTATTCTTAAATGCACTACCGTCTTCCCGCCTACATTTGCGGCCAATAAAAAAACATAGTGGTCCTTTACCTCATGCACCAACTGAATACCCAGTTTGCGCAAAGCATCGGCATTTGAAACCGCAATATTACTTTTAGCCAAAAAGTGAATTTTGCCTTCTAACTTGATTTCGGTTTCAAGTTGCTTTACCAAACCGCCTACAATTTTATCCTGCAAATGTTCATTCTCCTTTTCAAGTTGCTCGGCCTTTTCATGCAGCGCTTTCACTGCCAGGGGTATGTTCTTGCTGCCTTTAAAACTATCGGCTATCAGGTTCAGTTCATTAATTTTTGAGTTGACAAATTCAAGTGCTTTGCGGCCGGTAACTGCTTCAATTCTTCTAACACCTGCGCTGATAGAACTTTCGGAAGTTATTTTGAACAAACCAATTTGCCCGGTTGACTGAACGTGCACCCCTCCGCACAATTCGCGCGAAAAATTTTCATCAAAAGTTATCACCCGCACAAACTCACCGTATTTCTCACCAAAAAGCATCGTTGCTCCCAACTTCTCGGCATCTATAATCGGCACGTTTCTGCGTTCTTCCAAATGAACGTTTTCCATTATTTTATCGTTCACTATCTGCTCCACCTTTGCAATTTCTTCGTCGGTCATTTTTGCAAAATGCGAGAAATCGAAACGCAACTGGTCTGGCTGAACCAGCGAGCCTTTTTGTTGCACATGGTTACCCAACACAATTCGTAAAGCCGCCTGAAGTAAGTGAGTAGCACTGTGGTTTTTGATAGTGTCGTTACGGCGCGGGGCATTGATTTTTGCATGAACCTTACCAGCTACCTTTGCAGGTAATTTTTTTACCCAATGCACTATCAAATCGTTCTCTTTTTTGGTGTCGAAAACATCAATTTTCTCGCCACCAAAATCAAGATACCCGGTATCGCCAACCTGCCCGCCACTCTCGGCGTAGAACGGTGTTTTATCCAATACCAGTTGAAAAAGCTCCTTATCCTTTTGCTTTACACTGCGATACTTAACTAAATGAGCATCAGCCTCATTATAGTCATAACCTATAAATTCTGATTTAACTCCCGGCTCCAACTCCACCCAGTCGCTTTGCTCGGTGGCTGCGGCGCTGCGGCCACGTTCTTTTTGGGCAGCCATTTCGGACTCAAATCCCTTTTCGTCAACAGCATATCCTTTCTCGCTGGCCATCAAACGGGTTAAATCCACAGGGAAGCCATAAGTATCGAAAAGCTCGAAAGCCACCTTCCCTGAGATATAGTTCGACTGAGTTTTAACCAGTTCTTCTTCAATAACCGCAAATCTTTTAAGCCCGTTGGCCAGGGTACGTAAAAATGAACTTTCTTCTTCTCTTACAACATTGGCAACAAAATCCTTTTGCGCATTTAACTCAGGAAAAACATCTGCAAACTGCGCTGCCAACATAGGCACCAATTCACATAAAAACGGAGTTTCTGAGCCCAGGTATGAATAACCGTAGCGAACAGCCCTGCGCAAAATTCGTCTGATTACATAACCGGCGCCGGTGTTACTGGGCAGTTGCCCATCAGCAATGGTAAACGAGATAGCGCGAATGTGGTCGGCTATTACCCGCAAGGCTATATCCGTCTTTTCGTTTTCGCCGTATTTCACGCGCGCTTTGCCGGCCACGTATTGAATAACCGGTTGAAAAATATCGGTGTCGTAACTCGATTTTTTACCCTGCAAGGCCATGGTTAAACGCTCAAAGCCCATACCCGTATCCACATGTTGCGCCGGCAGTTTTTCCAGCGAGCCATCAGCTTTGCGGTTAAACTCCATAAACACGTTATTCCAAATTTCAATCACTTGCGGGTGACTGGCATTTACCAGTTCTTTACCATGCTTCTCCGCAATTTCCTCTTCAGTTCTTAAATCCACGTGTATTTCGGAGCATGGACCGCAAGGACCAGTGTCTCCCATTTCCCAAAAGTTATCTTTCTTATTTCCTCGTAAAATGCGGTCTTCGGCAATGTGTTGTTTCCAGAAGACGTACGAGTCCTGATCGAAACCAAGTTTCTCTTTTTCGTCGCCTTCAAAAACAGTAACATAAAGCCGGTCTTTAGGCAGTTTGTAAACCTCAGTCAGTAACTCCCAACTCCATGCAATAGCTTCCTTTTTAAAATAATCACCAAAACTCCAGTTGCCCAACATTTCGAACATGGTGTGGTGGTAGGTATCAACCCCCACTTCTTCCAGGTCGTTGTGTTTCCCGCTAACGCGCAGGCATTTTTGGGTATCGGCAACGCGTTTATATTTTATGGGTTGGTTGCCTAAAAAGATATCTTTAAACGGAGCCATACCGCTGTTTATAAACATCAGGGTAGGGTCATTTTTAACCACAATGGGAGCCGAAGGCACTATTTTATGCCCTTTACTCTCAAAAAAATCCAGAAAAGCCTTTCTAATTTCAGATGACGTCATTCTACTTAACAAGCTTTATTATTCGTAATTTACAAAAATGATAACTTTGGCCCCCCAATAACACCCGAAAGGGCTTTATGGAAAGAGGCACGAAAATAACAGATTTAGCGATTCTTTCGATGCCCTGAGGTTGTTGGGAAACATAAACCACATGGCTTTAAAGCGAAACGAAAAATACATTTTTAATACCCACACCCTTAGCTACGAAAAGGCGGTTATTGGCTGGGGCACCCGTATTTTCAGGTTTGCAGCTTTCATTATTGCCGCGCTCGTGTTCTCGCTGGCCATTTCTACCATTTATTACAAGTTCTTCGATTCGCCTAAAGAAAAAATACTGAAAGAGGAATTGAACGAAATGAAAGACCAGTACACGGTGCTTAACCAGGAAGTAGACCGGCTTTCATCTGTTTTAGAAGGGCTGCACTACCGCGATGGCAATGTTTACCGGGTCATGTTTGAAGCCGACCCTATATCAGACGATATCTGGAAGGCTGGCTCGGGTGGAGTAAATAAGTACCGCAATTTGGAGAAATATGACAATGGCGACCTGATAAAGGATTTAGCGGTTAAGGTTGATAAGCTGAAAAAGCAAATGGTTATACAGAGCAAGAGTTATGACCAGATTGCCGACCTGATAAAGAATCAGCAAAAGATGCTATCGTCCATTCCTTCCATACAGCCGGTGCCTAACAGAAACCTGGAGCGGATGGCCTCGGGGTACGGTTGGCGGGTCGACCCTATTTATAAAATACAGGAGTTTCATAAGGGGATGGACTTTACCTGCCCTATTGGCACAGCGGTGCATGTTACCGGCGATGGTGTGGTTGAGGTGGTTGATTTTAATTACGGTGGTTACGGTAATGAGATTATTGTGAACCACGGCTTTGGTTACCGCACCCGGTACGCGCACTTATCGAAGTTTAATGTAAGGCCGGGCCAAAAAGTGAAACGCGGAGATGTGATTGCTTACTCGGGCAACACAGGTAAATCTACAGGGCCACATGTGCATTATGAAGTGATGAAAAACGGCGATGTGCTGAACCCGGTATATTTCTACTACAACGACCTTAAAGATGCCGACTTTGAGAAAATGTTGAAAATTTCTAACAACCCCGGCCAAACACTTGATTAATATTACCATGCTTAAATGCATTTTAGCCAAATAGCACATAAGCTTAGTGGCAAAAACAAATTATGGCCTGGAAAGAAAAAGAGATTGAAAAATTATATTACACCATTGGTGAAGTAGCGGTTATGTTAGATGTTAACACCTCGCTGCTTCGTTACTGGGAGAAGGAATTCGATATACTGAAGCCTAAGAAAAACACCAAAGGCGACCGCTTTTTTACCAAAGATGATATTGAAAAAATAAAACTCATCTATCACCTGGTTCGCGAAAAAGGATATACGCTGGATGGCGCTAAGTCGCAACTAAAAACGGATATTGAGGCTACTCAAAAAAAATTCAGGGTGATAGAAAAGCTGAAAAAAATACGCGGTTTCCTGGAAGAGATAAAGGAGCAGATAGCCTAGCTTAATCCTTAATAATTTTCTTTACGGCAAACGCATCGCCTACCTGTATTTTCAACAGGTAAACACCGGCGGATAGTCCTCCTAAATCAAAGCTGCGGTTAAAGCTGCCTGTACTTAAATTTTCATTCAACACGGCCTTTATCAGGCGTCCGTTCAGGTCGATAATATTTCCCTCAACTTTTGCATTCTCCTTCAGGTTAAATGAAACCTCTATTTGCTCACTAAACACCGTTGGGAAAACTGACAATGAACTTAGTTTATCAGTAATTTGCGGAATACCATTCAAACCCGACCAGTTAATTACTTTACTTACCACAAAAATAGAATCGCCAAAGTTTGTATCGCCTGCAACACCATCATTACCGGCGTAATAAAACGTAACCGGGCCTTCATAATTGGTGGGGGCGGTCCAGGTAAATGTCCACTGCTTATTGCTGGTGGCATTATGGTGGGTAACAAAATTATAACTAACCTGCACCAGCGAGGTAGTAACAGCATCAAGGATATTAAAATTGGTTACGTTGGTACCGGTATTAGTAGTGTCATCAGCGGTAATTTCAAACCCGTGAATAGCGCTGTTGGTAGTAGCATTCATCCGCAGAAAATACATAACCCCGGGGGTGTAAGTAGTAACACCCGAAACAACATTGGCCAGCGACTGCGTGTCAGTACCCATTTGCAAAACGAAAGTATTAGTGTCATGAAACGCCGGAAAACTGGAATGACAGAAGGTGCAATTTATGGTTGCCTGAAACGGATTGGGGTCGTTACAGTAAAAGGCGGGTGGTTGAATTTTATAAGAACTTACATGAGTGCTGGAAAAAAGCACCAACAAAAAAGTTGTAAAACCGAAAGCCAGTGCCAGGAGTCTTTTTGTATTCATCGTTTTATGCAATTATCAGGTTTACTTTTTAGTTGATGCAATATAATGCATTAAGTATTTGCTTTAAAATTTAACGTAGTTGCCAAAAATTTTAATGGCAATGGCCAACAACACCACACCAAAAAACTTTTTAATTGCGGCTAAACCTGTTTTGCCCAACCTGCCCTCAATCCAACCCATTGAACTTAGCACAATAAATACAATTACCACATTTATTAAGATGCCGATTAAAATTTCCCATACATTATATACCGAGCGCAACGAAATTATGGTTGTAAGCGTGCCCGAACCGGCAATTAACGGAAACGCCAGCGGCACCAGATTACCTGAATGACCATCATCAGGATTCGATTTAAAAAGATTAACCCCTAATATCATTTCCATGGCCAGGATGAAGATGACTATTGAACCTGCTAAGGCAAATGATTTTACATCAATACCCACCAAATGCAAAAACGTTTCGCCCATAAACAGAAAAAATATCATGAGCGAACCTGCCGATAACGATGCAATGGCCGGGCTAAAGTTTTTTTGATGTTGCCTTACCCCAATAATAGCGGGCAGCCCACCTACTATATCAATAATAGCAAACAGCGTAAACGTAACAGTAACAATAGAGTTGAATGAAAACATGGTATGAAAATAAAAAAACTTCTATTTATCTGCTCCCTTTTCCATATGCTCCAGTATTCGCAAAATCAAAGTGTTTTGATTTTCAAGGTGTAAAAGAATGGCTTCAATTTCCATTTCGGCCTTCGTATTTACTTCAAAATCAGCCTGGGCTCTGGAGTCGGCATGGTCGGCTTGCTGGTTTTGGCCAATCATAATTAAGGGCATCAGCAAAATCTGAATCATATTAGAGAGAAACAACCACAACACAAAAGCCGGATAGGGGTCAAACCTTACCTCTTTAGGGGCCAGGGTATTCCAACCCAGCCAAAGAAAGGTCCACCCAAAAATGATGATAAAAAAACCCATGCTACCAACCCGGTCGGTTATCCAGCAGGCAATTTTGTCAAGTCGGCTTAATTTCTTTTGCCGTTTTATGTAAATGTTTTTAACCGGGCCAATAAGTTTACGCAGTTCGGCAACGGTTTTGGGTTTGGGCGTATCCATGGTTTCGATTTTAAATTGATTAGAATACTCAACAGACCAAGATAAAATTTAGTTCGCTCAGTTTTTGGACAAAAAAAAGAGCTTCACTAGTGTGAAGCTCAAGATCTGAATGATATCAAATTTTAGTTATGCTAACTTTACGTTGGCTGCATTTAATCCCTTTTTCCCTTCTTGAAGTTCAAAAGTTACTTCGTCGCCTTCTTTAATTTGATTAACAAGACCTGATACGTGAACAAAGTATTCTTTATCGGAATCATTATCCTTGATAAATCCGAAACCCTTTGCTTCATTAAAAAACTTTACTTTTCCTTTTTGCATAAAATATTTAATTAAATTTTGCCAAAGATAAACATAATTATCAATTGTTGCGGCTTTCGCAAAAGAAATATGCAATAAAGCCATATAATAAGATGATTTTCAGTGATTAACACCGGCAAAAAGGGTCAATATGTAGTGCCTTGCACCTTAAGCGCCAACCTGGCGGGCAACATTACCAGGTAAAAGACCAGCATTTGTTCCTTTCATTTTGTGAAGCCTTATAAAGGCTACCGCCATAAATTCCTGTCGGTGGGGTTTCGGCAATTGAAGAATATTGACACACGCCGAGGAAAAATCCCGTGGTGGAGAAGAATTTGACGGTAGCCGTAACTTATGTTTATCTCATCAATACAATTTTACCAGCACCCAGGCTGCTGTTTTCGCCTTTGACGGAGTACAGGTAAACTCCGCTTGCCAACTCATTACCATAGGCATCTTTACCATCCCATACAATTTCATATTTCCCGGCGCTTACCAAACTTCCTGCAACCAAAGGGCGAACTAATTGTCCTTTTTCGTTGTAAATAGAAATGGCCAGTCTTTCCGGTGCATTCAAAGAAAAGGATATGGTAGTTTGCTTCATAAACGGGTTAGGGTAAACCAATTCATTAGCATAGTTGCTGTTCCAAAGAACAGGGACACCGGTTGCTGCAGCGGAGTCGTAACAATTGCCGGTTGCGCTTATAAAGTATGTAGCTGAAATATCCCCGTTGTGGTGCGTCGCGTTGGTATCGGCGGGCAAATACACGCGTACGTATTGCACTTGTATGCCGTCAGGACTTATTGTTACCCGCAAATGGCCTGAGTTGGGAAGAATGAGCCCGGAGTAGTAACCATATTCAGCCGCCTGCTGCGGATAGTTGAAGTTAGGCAAGCTGGGTTGCGGGGTCTCCTGGTATATCATGCAGTCTTTCTCCTGCTGGCCGAAAAAATGGTCGTGGCCATGGAAGAAAATATTTACATGGTTTTCAGTCAGCAAATCTTTAATGGGTTTGTACCATCCCGGTCGGTTGGTTGCAAACCCCGGCGTGCTGTCTAAGTTTTCACCACCCCACTCATAAAAATCTGCGGCTTCAACACCGCCGCGCCCCTGGCCATCGTCTACACCACCCACCAGTTGATGCGAGAAAACAAATTTGTATTTAGCGGTGCTGTTTTCAAGCGTATTTTTTAGCCAGGTATACTGAGTCAATCCCAAACTCCAGTTCCAGCTGGTGAGCGAGTCGGGTTTAGGGTTAGTATACCAAAATGGGTCAAGCACCACATAAAGTGCATCGCCCCATTGCCAGGCGTAATACGTTTGCCGGTGGCCGATGTAAGGATAGTTGGTGGTATCGCCGGTATAAAAATTATTGGGCTCGGGATTCAAAAAATATTTGGTTCGTACCTGTGCATCCCAAACGGGAATACTATTGGGCGTTCCATTTAAATACCATCCTGCTTCGCCTTCATGATTGCCCATCGTTATAAATAAAGGCACTGAGTTACCGGAGGTAGCATAAAAATCGCGGAAAATTTTGCACCGGTAAGGAATCGTATCATAGGGAACTTTATTCGATGCGTTTGTCAGTTTATCAGTCATCAAAAAATCTCCCAGGTCCACCATAAAATCAGGCTGGTCGGCTAACTGATTTTTAAGGCACTGGCGATACAAGGCGGTATCACTATTAGCATCATCGTGCGGGTCGGCTTCAACATCAAAAATAAAAGTACTACCCGCAGGGCGCTGTGTGTGGAAGCTATATGCAGGCCTTGCTGTAAAACCTGTATCGCCGGGATGGCGGTAGCAATACCTATAATAATATTGGGTATTGGGCTGCAGACCGGTTAGCACCACGGCAGCTGCCACGCTATCAGGATAAACCTGCCAGCCGGTGTGGTTAGCAAAACTTCCGCTTACCGTATCGTATTGCACACTTACCTCAGCCGAATCGGTAAACATTATCTGCACCGTTATACTTGTATCGGTAGGCCGGGATAATAACTCGCTAAACAATATTTGCTGAGCAGTTGCATATTTACCGAAAAGTAAAAGGAGCGATGCACCCAAAACCAGATTTCTCATAACAGTATTTTTAATTATAATTTAGATGAATTACAAATGCATTAATGCGCAACAACAATTTTTTTGTTGACAATATATTTATCGGTCTCAATGGTCATCAGGTATACGCCATTGGCAATTTTGCTCACATCAATTACATTTAAACGGCTTTCCAAAACCTGTTGCCCGAGGTCGTTAAACATTTTTACAGTGTAGTTTTTCGGGTTATCCGAAAAGAATACGTTTACATGATCGCTGGCGGGATTGGGATATACTTTCAGCCAGCTATCGTTCTCAATATTTTTTACCCCATTTACAACCGGCGTAGTATCGCAGGTGCCAATGGTATATGAAAAAGCAATCTCCTTATTATGGTTAACACCACTCAGCGTATCTTTTGGCAGATAGTTTTTTACGTATTCAACATTCACGCAGGAAGAAGAGACGGTGACTCTGATATAACCGGTATTTTCCAGCGTATCTGATGTGTAGGCATCAGCGTTTACACCGCCCTTGTCGTAAGTAGAATCGGCCATCATAGGCACTTCCTGGTAGGTTACACTATCCATTATTTCATGCGCGAACAAATGATCGTGCCCCTGGAATAAAATGTTAACCCCATATTGCACAAACAACTGATGGATGGGCATTGGCCATCCCGGGCGCTGTGTGGTAAAAGTATAGTGCCCGTTTTGCTCATACCCACCCCACTCGCTAAGTTTGGCCGGTACTATACCACCCCGGTCTTCGCCGTTAGGGTGGTGAACAAACACAAACTTAAATTTGGCGGTACTGTTTTCAAGTGTACTTTTTAACCAGGAGTATTGGGTCCATCCCAGGGTCCAATCCCACCCCGCCGGTTTGGCAACAACCGAGTCTACATGCGGGTCTACCGAATCGCAATCAAACCGATAAGCATCTAAAACTACAAATAAGGTATTACCCCAGTTGAACGAATAGTAATCATCGGGCAGGCCAATACCATTAGCCTCGGGGTTTGTATTGCCGCTGTAAAATCCGTTAGGTTCTGGGTTGGCGTAATAATATTTCCGCCACAATGTTGCCCAGGTACCCAGGTTGTTGGGCGCCAGCGTATCGAGATAAAACATTTTTTCGCCATCATGATTGCCCTGGCAAATAAAAAAAGGCACCGAGTTGCAGGCAGCACCCAACCAGGGACGGTAATCTCTGCGCAAAGAATCTACCTGTTCTGAAGTTATCGTGAAAGGATAATGATCATCACCAAACATATCGCCAAGGGATATCAGAAAATCCGGCTTATCCTGCAAAACATTGTTCATGGCAATTTTATACAAGTCGATATTGCCGTAGTCGTACAAATGCTCGTCGGCTTCTACAGTAAAAGTAAACGTGCTGTCTGCAGCCCGTTGCGTGTGAAATGTATATTCAGGACTGGATGAAAATGCACCTGCACCTGATGACCTGAATTGAACTGTATAGAAATACCGGGTATTGGCATTCAGGTTTGCCATATCCACAAGCATGGGTACACCCGCGCTGTCGGTAAAAACAGCCGTGGAATCGGTATACGAACCTGAAGCGTTGCCATACCTGAAGTAGAAATCTGATTTCTGCTCAAACATGATACTCGCGGTCATAGAAGTATCAGTAGGCCGACCCAAAATGACGGAGTTGATTTGAGCAAACAACCCGCTGCTGCTTATTGCCAAAAGCGTTGAGAGCATAAAATATTTAATACATAGGGTGGCCTTGAAATGTTTGTTCAAATGCTTCATGAATGAGCTGCTTTTGTGAGTTTAAAAAAAGGGAGGCTTTATACTGACAATTAATTTTGAAAAAAGTTTAAGGACGAAGAGATAATATAGTTTTTGCATTGGTATAAAAAACATATCTTCTGCTTACGATGTATTGGACGACAAAGAATTTTATGTCTGGCACCTGAATAAAAATATTTGTTCAATACTAAACCCGCTGATAAAAAAACTGTCTTTAATAAGAGTAAATACCGACAATTGTATTCTTTTAAAAAATATTAATCCGGTTTTAAAATGTTTTGGTCATCCCCGCCCGGCAAGCCGCATTAATTATTTGAGGAAATGGAAAAAGAAGCTGAGTTGATTATCAAAATTAAGGCGGGCGACATGAGCGCATTTAATGCGCTGGTACAGCTTTACCAGAAAATGGTAATTAACACGTGCTACAGGTTTTTATTAAACCAGGAAGATGCGGAAGATACCGCCCAGGAGGTGTTTATTGAAGTCTACCAGTCGATAAATTCATTTAGACAGGATGCCAGACTTTCAACCTGGATTTATCGCATTGCCGTTACTAAAAGCCTTGATGAAATTAAAAAGCGCAACCGAAAAAAGCGCATCACATCGGTAGGTAAAATTTTAGGCATAGAAAGCATTGTTCATTGGATAGCGGGAGGCGAAAGCCCCGACAAACACATTTACCAAACCGAAAAACTAAATGAAATAATGCAGGCACTGAATACCCTGCCCGACAGCCAGCGGGTGGCATTTACGCTTAGCAAAATTGACGGGTATACAAACGCCGAAATAGCCGAGATAATGAACACCACCTTACTAGCTGTTGAATCGCTGGTGTCGCGCGCAAAAAAGAAAGTAAGTGCCGAACTTGAAGAAATACTTAAAAAATAAAATGACTGCCAGTATTGAAAATATTAATCGTCAAACAAAACAGGTACCATGGAAACTGAATTCGTAAATAGAAAAGTCCGGGAAGCGCTCGGGCAGTTTGAGTCCTTACCCGAGATTCAAACTTCGCCTGCATGGAATGAGGCACTTGAACGCAGATTGCTTTCCTCCGCTCGCAGGCGTAAAGTACAACCTGGTTTTGTTATTGCCGTTGTATTACTGGTATTGATTAATGCAGGGATTATGCTAAAAGTCCTGCTTCCGGTTAATACGGTTACAGCACAAAACAATTACCGACTACAGGTGGTTGCCGAAAATATATTGATTAACCCCGATTCAGCAAATAACTAAGCCATGGAGATATTTGCGCAAAATAAATTACTGAAGTGGTGTGTTGCAGTGCTGGTATTAGTTAATATGCTAACCCTGGGCATGTTTCTATGGAAAGAATATTCGCCACACAACGCACGGCCTGTTATACCGGATGACTTCCGCGATGTATCGGGTGTTTTGCAGCGCGAGTTAGACCTTACGCCCGAACAAACGGAGCAAATAAAAAAGATACGCGAAGACTTTTACGCCAAAGAAAAAGTGCTGAGTTCTTCAATCAGGGGTGAAAGAGATTCAATGAATATCATGATGTTCAATAAAAATACGGATGACAGCCTGGTGAAATCTTTAGCCAGGGCTGTGGCTGAGAATGAATACAGGATGGAAATATTGCGTTTGGCACAGGCACAACAGCTAAAGGCAATTTGCACACCCCAACAACTCGAAAAGTTTGATAAACTGGTTATAGAAATACGTGATTATTTCAGGCCGGATAATAAACCGCCTAAAAGGCAGTAATTTATTTTTAATAATGCCAGCAACTAAAATTATGGTCGTCCAATTAATATCTCCCCGTTACGAATTCCTTTTAAAACATTTTCTATGAAAAAGCTTTGCACGGTTTTAATGTTTCTGATGGCGGGTTCACTTTTTGCACATACGCTTGATTACAGTAAAGTAATACTGAGGCGCTGGTCGGTACCTGCCGAAAATAAATTTGTTGATGGCACCTTCTATATGTACAAGGGTGGTGATGTTTACATTGAAACCGGCGCCGGACAGGTGGAGCACTATCCTTTAGCTGCTTTATCGAAAGAGGACCGCGACTATGCTTTAATGCGACATCAAAAAATTGCGGATATTAATTATCAATTAACGCATCCGGTTGTTGCAGGCAAAAATGCTCCTCAGGTTCCGTTTATCAATGCCAGGTTTTTGATATCGGTGTTAATAGTATTGTTGCTGGGCTTATTTATTTATAAAACGGCCACGCCCCAGCAACTTAAATACCTGTACCCGGTTTTATTTGCCGGGGTACTTACTTTAATTTACGGATTCTCAACCCATATTTCCAGGTCGCTCCGGGCGCTTAGTACCAGTCCATCGTATATCGATTCAGCTTTTACGCCTTACAAACCTCATGTAATAACCAGCTGGGATTCGGTTTATTTTTACGTGGGTTCGTACGGTATTCCCGCGCAGGAAATGATGGCGGGTATTACTGCATGGAATCAACAGGTGCCATTACCCCAATGCTACATTGGCAATAACGTTTGGAGCATTCCTTTAAACCCGGTTATTGCCGATACCCCCATACCCGTTAATCAAACCAATTTTACACGCGGAGCTATAGCCCTTGCCGTGAACGGCGTGCCGATTTTTGATGAGTATACCAATACCGGCGCCGATGCTTATTTAACCGGCCAATTAGACAGCTTTGGCGGACATGCCGGGCGCGGAGATGATTACCATTACCACATAGCACCCATGTTTTTGCAAAATGCCGGAACCAATATTTTACCTATTGCATTTGCATTTGATGGCTTTGCAGTTTTCGGTAGTCTTGAACCTGACGGAACGCCGATGATGCCCCTGGATACCAACCATGGCCACTACTGGACAAACGGTGTTTATCACTACCACGGTACAAAAGTTGCACCGTATATGATTGGCAATTTTGTAGGTAAAGTAACCCAGGATACCACACACCAGTTAATACCGCAGGCTCACGCCAATCCGGTGCGTCCGGCTCAAACGCCTCTTCCACCGCTGCTAATAACCGATGTGCATTGTAACGATACCAATAGCTATACCCTTATTTATAAACTGAACGGTTCAACAGATTCGATAGTTTACAGCTGGACGCCACAGGGAGTATACACTTATCATTACTTTATACAGGATTCGGGCGAAACCACACAAACCTTTAATGGTTACACCCCTTGCTATAGCATTCAGTGCAACAGTATTCCTACTTCAGTGAATGAACTGAGTAAACCAGGTAACAACTTCAGCATTTATCCTAACCCTACAAGTGCCGAATTTTATTTGAGCCTGGGGGATGATACAAAACTAAGCCAGATTCAGCGCATAACGGTTTACAGCTTAACCGGCAACATTGTCTATCAGTCGAAAGGTTATAGTGGTAAAATAGATTTAAATAAAGCTGCGCCCGGTACCTACCTGGTAAAACTGGGGTTTGATAATTATGAGTTGAGCGAAAAACTGGTTGTAAAATAGTTTGTATGGTAAGGAGCACCTGTGTTATTTTATTCATGTTGATGAGCTTGCAGGAGCAGGCCCAGGTTGCCATAAAGTCAATGCTGTTGTTGCCGGGCACCGGACAAACCGAAAAATTTACAACCACCTATGGGGAAGATGCCGACCACACGATGTATCCTCCTTTTTACACCGACCATGGCGATGGTACCGTTACCGATACCGTAACCGGTTTGATGTGGCAGAAAACCGATGGTGGCGAAATGACCATTGACAGCGCTATTCGGTACTGCAGCGCACTGAGCCTGGCCGGTTATCACGACTGGCACTTGCCCCGGCCTCATGAACTATTTAGCTTAAATAACCTGCAATATGTAAACCCGGCGCTCGATTCGGTTTTTACTGTTACCAGTGCCCAGTACTGGTGGGGCAATGAGCGCCAGGCAAATGACAGTGTTAATGTATGGTGCACCAATGCCGGTGGAGGTATTGGCAACAAACCCGATACTGAAACTATTAGCGCAGGCGGTACCAAAAGTTACCATGTAAGGGCGGTACGATACCCCATTACACCCGATACCATTGCCGAACATTTTACTGATAACGGCAACGGAACGATAACCGATAATGTTACCAACCTGATTTGGCAAAAAACACCATGCCCCGATACGCTTAGCTGGGAGGATGCGCTTACCTATGCCGATACCTTAACGCTGTTGGGGGATACCGACTGGCGTTTGCCTAATATTAAAGAACTCGAATCGCTGAATGATGAAACGATGATAAATCCATCTTTAAACCCTGCGGTATTCAACGCACCGGTGCCTGCACAATACTGGTCGTCAACCAGCCTGCCGAATTTTACCAACAAGGCCTGGTATTTAGATACGCACTTTGGCATAACCACGTACGATTTGAAAACGGAACGCCTGGCCGTGTTTTGTGTGCGCGGAAACCAAATAAAGCCTGAAGTTACAACTGCCATCCATCCGGTTACAACCAATACGCCGGCATTAAGCGTTTACCCCAATCCTTTCAGTTCGCTTATCAAGGTTAAGGGCGTTACCAGCCATGAACAATACGAAATGAGCAATTGCCTGGGGCAGGTTATTTTTGCCGGAACGAATATTGAGCAACACGATTTTTCGAATTTGGCTGCAGGGTTTTATATGCTAAAAATAAGTGGCAATACTCCGTTTGTTTTTAAACTTGTTAAAGAGTAGTTACCTTAATAAGCTATGGACATTGCCCTGCAATATTTACAGATTGGATTTACGCATGTAATACCATTGGGTTTCGACCACATTCTTTTTATACTCAGCATCTTTTTTCTGAACTCGAATATCAAGTCGGTTATTATTCAATGTTCCGTATTTACCTTTGCTCATTCAGTTACATTAGGTTTGACCGCTGCAGGATATATTGCACCTAATGCCGCAATTGTTGAACCCCTTATTGCTTTATCCATACTGTTTGCCTCCATTGAAAACATTATTCATCAAAAAATTAATGCCTGGAGGGTGGTTATTATTTTTCTTTTTGGCCTGATACACGGCATGGGCTTTGCCAGTGCACTGAAGGAAATTGGCATACCACAGGAGCACTTCATTAAAGCACTGCTTTTTTTTAATCTGGGAGTTGAGGCCGGACAGGTAAGCATCATATTATGTGCTTACTTTTTTATTGCCATCTGGTTTAAAAATAAACCCTGGTACCGAACCAGGATAGTCTACCCCATATCCAGCGGCATAGCCTGCATAGCGCTTTATTGGACTATTGAGAGGATTCTTTTTTAAGTATAAATTAAGCCATGAATAAAAGCCTGCTTAAGTTATTGCTTTGCATTGTCCCGATATGCGTATGGGCACATAATGCCTCTGTTAAAGGTAAAGTAACAGGTGCCTATTCAAAAGCTCCAATATCAAAAGTAACGGTTACCTTAAAAGGAACGGAATTAAAAACTATAACGGACTCATCCGGCTATTACCAGTTTATAAATATTCCTGCGCGTAATTACACAGTAGTTTTTCAAACAGAAAGTTATTTTACCACTGAGCGTAACATTGATTTGGCCGCAGATGAGGTGCGCGAACTTAATGTGTCCGTATTACCCGAAATGATAGAATTACGGGCGGCGCAAATTTCAAGTTTAACCAGTACTTCGGCAGCTTCTTCCGAAATTATTAATGCACTTGATTTGGAGCTAAGGCCCCGAAACAGCGCACAGGATTTACTAAAAAGCATACCCGGTATATTTACAGCTCAACATCAGGGCGGGGCAAAAGCGGAGCAAATATTTGTGCGTGGATTTGATTGCGACCATGGTACTGATATTAATTTATCATTAGACGGAGTGCCTGTTAATTTACCCTCGCATGCCCATGGCCAGGGTTATGCAGATATGCATTTTTTAATGGCCGATGTGGTTTCATCATTAGACGTTTACAAAGGCCCTTACCAGGCGCAGTTTGGAGATTTCTATACGGCTGCCGCTGTCGCATTTCATACCTACGATAGTTTACCGCGTAACATGGTGCATGTTGATTTTAGTTCGGCCCCTACGCAAAGGATTTTTGAAGGCAGCAGGATTATGTTTTTAACCAATGTGCCAACCGGTATGGCAAAGTTGAATGCATATATTGGCGCTGAATATTCATATACTCCGGGCTATTTCGACAATAATGCCAAATACAGCAAGCTAAATCTGTTTGGCAAGCTTAGATACAAGCTTTCCAATACATCCAGCCTCTCATTAACTGTATCCAGTTATATCGCATCATGGAATGGTTCCGGACAGATACCAGTCCGCGCTGTTACTGAAGGATTGATTAGCCGTTTCGGCAGTTTAGACCCCACAGAAGGAGGCAGCACTGACCGCACAGTCATTAACATGTTATATAAAAATTCAACCGAACATGGCCAGTTTACATTGAATGCTTACTATCAGCGCTACGGGCTTACGCTTTATAATGATTTCACTTTCTTTCTGGTTGACCCCGTGCATGGTGATGAGGTAGAGCAGGACGACAGCCGGAACATTATCGGTTTTAATACTCAATACAGCAGATATTATAAGCTGGGAAACCTGGATGCCAAAACAACTTTTGGCGGGGGTATGCGAACCGATATTATAGATGTTGATTTGTGGCATGTTGATGACAGGGTGAGTTTAGACCAGCGCAGTGATGATGATATTTACCAAACCTCAACTAATATCTGGTTTAAACAGGATTTTAATATTAACCGGTGGTTCAGGTTTGATGCCTCATTGCGGTTGGATTATTTCATCTTTCAGGACCGTGACCTGCAGCCAATAGATACAAGCATGAACCCTATCAATAATTACCATCCCACAAATAATTCCGGCACTAATTATCAGCTATTACCCGGGTACAAGGTCAACTTAGTATTCTCTCCAACCAATTGGTTGCAGTTGTACGTTAATAATGGAATAGGTTACCATTCTAACGACGCACGGGTTGTGGTGCCACAGCAATATCACCGGCTACCGATGGCATTTGCCGAGGAAGTTGGAGCATCTGCTCGTATCGGCAGCTGTGCCATTTTTACTGGTGCCTTATATTGCCTTGACCTTACTGATGAGTTGACATTAGACCAGGATGTTCCTGCCGTAGTTGACTTAGGCCCTACGCGCAGGATGGGGGTTGATTTTAGTGGCAGAGTGCAAATAACCAAGTGGCTGACTTTTGATGTAGATGTAAATTACTCCTACAACTATCTTACCGCCAAATTTTTGGGCCGCAAATCTGATACAGCTTTTTACCTGCCGTTGGCCCCGGTTTTTACAAGTGTGGGAGGATTAACGGCCAGAGATAAAAGCGGTGTTAAAGGTCGCATAGGTTACAGGGCTATGTCCAAACGCCCTGCAGACCAATATTATGAGGTAACAGCGCTGGGTTATTATATCATGGACGCTACCATAGCCTATGAAAGAAAACGTTGGGAAATAAGCCTAACCGCTGAGAACCTGCTAAACAGCAAGTGGAATGAAGCACAATTTGCTACCGAAACGCAACTGCGTGGAGAAACCGAACCGGTTACTCAGCTTTGCTTTACAGCTGGTACACCCATTGCATTTAAGCTTGGATTTAGTTTCTTGTTTTAGTCTTTGACAACCTTCAAAATCTTATCATAGTCTTTTCCGCCCCGGTGAAGTAAATTGGCAGACCATAGGAGCTATTCAATTTCCCCGCCTGTAAATGAAATATTTTTCTCTAACAAAACAAATATTTGAAATTTGCTTTTTTTTGAGTAAATTAGCAGCGTAAATGATGGGAAATGAGTTTTAGAAGTGACATAGTTTTAAAAATGGGACAAAGACCTGCTTATACCGCGGGTAGGCGGTTAATTTTAACATATCGACACCCCGACGGATTCAAAACAGGTATTGATGAGTATCGATTGGTATCGATCGGTTACAATTGGTATCGATTTTTAAAATGCCCGGGGAGCCCGGATTTTAACCAACTGACAACTGCGAGGGAAACATCTGGCTATGGTTGTAGATGCTGGAGCGTGCGGGAAACCCCTTATCGCAAATGCGTGTAAGTACGGATGTTAAGAATTTGTTTTTCCGAAAAGGCTTAGCATTCCTTAGCATTCCTTAGCATTCCTTAGCATAGCCAATTATTTAAATGAGGCGTTCTTTGAAAGATTGGATTAGTTTCGGGATTCAGGTTTAATCGCCCGGGCTGCCATTTGCATTAAAAGCTTATCTTTGCGGCAGGTGCCAAACCTTTTCTGCAGGCTACCGAAAGAGAGTTTGCAGAAAGCGCGGGCAGTGGTGAAAGCCATTGCCCTTTTTTAAATATGGAATAGCCGGTTGATAGCCCTCCGCTCAACTCAAAAGATTTTCCTTTATTTGTCCGTAACCTTAAAAATGCGATATGTTCAATTTAATTAAAGATTTTCCGGCCCAGGTTTTACAAGCGGTTGAAATTGGTGAAAAAGCGGTGCTTAAGCATAAGTTTGAGCATGCCATTACCAATGTTGTAATCTGCGGTTTGGGTGGCTCGGGTATTGGGGGAGATGTTTTATCAGAGTTACTGAGGCCTGAGTTGGGAGTTCCGGTAATTGTAAACAAGGGTTATACATTACCGGCTTTTGTCAATAAGTCGACTTTGCTTATTCTTTCATCTTACTCGGGCAATACGGAAGAAACGCTTTCGTGTGCCAGGGCAGCGGTGAAGAAAGGCCTGTACGCGGCGTGTGTTACCTCAGGCGGTAAATTGGGCGAAATGGCGCTAAAACATAATTTCGACATGATTGAAATTCCTTCAGGCTTTCCGCCCCGCACTTGCCTGGGTTATTCTTTAACGCAGTTGTTTTTCGTTTTAAAGCATCACGGACTTATCAGCGATGAATTTAAAGCAAACCTTATACGTAGCGCCAGTTTTATGGAGCTTGAGCAACAAAAAATACAGGAGGCTTCGGAATATCTGGCTGCTCAGATATTGAGAAAACCGGTAATAGTTTATACGGAGGATAAATACCAAAGCGTGGCATTGCGGTTAAAACAACAGATTAACGAAAACGCTAAATCGCACTGCTGGCTGAATGTTTTGCCTGAGTTAAACCATAACGAGTTGGTGGGTTGGAGCAAGGCCAACGAAAATCTGGCGGTGCTTGTGTTTAGAACAGATGATGAGTATCCGCGCAATACACTGCGCATTACTTTTACCGAAGGAGTGCTCAACAAAATATCGCAATCGTATTTCGAAATACATGCCAAAGGGCACGATGCTTACGAAAAACGTTTTTATTTAATACACTTTGGCGATTGGCTTTCATACCATTTATGCATGATGTTAGGCTATGACCCATTTGATATTGAGGTACTGAATAAACTAAAAGATCACCTAAGTGCTATTAGTGAGTAACTTTGGAGCCATGTTTGTTTTTCTGACACGAAGGCAGTAAGACAAATGCCAGGCAAAGGCGTTTAAAAAAAAACAAACATTTCAATTCACGTAAAAATTGTTTTTAGTGCCCCGGAACGTTATTTTTTTGCAGGTTATTGAACAGAAACATATATGAAGACTGATTTGAGTGAGGATGATGATTTGGGCACCGGAACGGGTGAACAGGGAGATGATTTGGTAGAGTTAGTAACCCTTAAAATTGATAAGGGGCAAACGCCGGTGCGCATTGATAAATTTTTGCACACGCACCTGGGCAATAATGTAAGCCGGACCAAAATACAAAGCGCTGCCGATGCGGGTAGTATACAGGTTAATGGCAAACCTGTAAAGTCGAGCTACAAAATAAGGCCGCTGGATGAAATTCTTCTTATCATGCCGAAGCATGCCGAGAATTACGACCTGGTTCCCGAGAACATCCCTATTGATGTTGTTTACGAGGATGATGATGTTATAATTATCAATAAGTCGCCCGAAATTGTGGTTCATCCGGGGCTTGGTAACCCGCGCGGTACACTGATAAATGCCGTGCTGTGGCACTTTAAAGAATTGCCCAAAGGCAAGGAAGAGTTTCGACCCGGTTTAGTTCACCGATTGGATAAAGGAACAAGCGGTTTAATAATACTGGGTAAAACCGAATACGCGCTATCGCACCTGGCCAAACAATTTTTCGACCGAACTATTAAACGAAAATACGTGGCCCTGGTGTGGGGCGATTTGAAGGAAGAAGAAGGCACCATAACCGGCAACATTGGCCGCGACACCCGCGAGCGGATGCAGATGGAAGTTTATCCCGAAGGAGATAAAGGTAAACACGCTGTAACGCATTATAAAGTTTTAGAACGTTTAAACTACGTTACCCTGGTTGAATGCCGTCTTGAAACGGGGCGCACCCACCAGATACGGGTTCACATGAAACACATCGGCCATACTTTGTTTAATGATGTTCGTTACGGCGGAGATAAAATTTTAAAAGGCACGGTTTATTCAAAATACAAGCAGTTTATTGAAAACAGCTTTAAATTAATGCCGAGGCAGGCGTTGCATGCCGCCACCCTGGGATTTGTGCACCCGGTAACAGGTAAAGAAATGTTCTTTGAATCGCCGCTTCCGGCTGAGTTTGATGCTGTGCTGGATAAATGGCGCAAGTACTGGACCAATCCCAACGCCTTGCCTACCAATCCGGAAGGAGAGATTTAAAACAGGGTTAAAGGAGAGGCTCTACATCACCAACATCTTGCTGGTGTACTTTTGAGTGCCTTGCAACATGGTATAGAAATAAATTCCTTTGGCCATGCTATGGGTGTCGAGTTCAAGCTGATAAGTGCCGGATGAATAATTTCCTTCAACCAAAGTTTGCAACTCCTTACCAACTTCATCATACAATTTAATTTGTATTTGTCCACCGGTGGTAGTAAACTCAATAATGGTTGATGAATTGGCGGGGTTGGGGTAATTGCGCAGTTTATCGGCACTTGCAATAGGCTCGTTAATTCCCGTTGAAGTAGCACAACTCGATTGAACGAGGTTAATTAACGGGAACGAGCTATCAAGCATGGTTGCATTCAGCGCGTCATCCGTAATGCAGAACCATTGTTTAAGCACGGAGGAATAAACAGACCTGAAATCCTGTTGCATAGCAATGTTATCGTTCACAGTGGCATTAGCGGGGATAACAGGGTTGGTTCCAATTAAACCGGCCTGCACTTTGGTTCCAAACAAGAACACCGGCTCAGCAGTTCCGTGGTCGGTTCCCTGACTTCCGTTAGAAATAATCCTTCTTCCGAATTCAGAGAAAGTCATACCAATAACTTGGTCTTGCTTGCCCATCAGGGTAATATCATTCTGAAAGGCGTTAACTGCTACAGAAAAATCGGCCAGCAAATTGGCATGGTTACCTGTTTGGTTGCCACCGGTGGCCGAGACCTGTGAACTATGGGTATCAAAACTGCCAAGGCTTACCATGTAGACTTTGGTTTGCAGCCCGCCGCCAATAAGTTGAGCGACTATTTTTAGTTGGTCAGCCAACTCGTTGGTACCAGCTGTTGGATACAGCGTAGACAAGTTAGCCTGCGCTGCAGCTGCGTTTTTAATTACCGTAGCATAGGCGTTTGTTTGCACCGAGGTTTCGCGAATAAATGTCAGCTCATGTCCGGCCGGCGTGTTAGGTACCTGCGGATACGTGCCCGTGGTAAGCTGGTAAAAATCAGTAGGGCTGGTAATAGCAATGCCCATGCTTATAGACGGCCCCTGGAGCGCAGTTGAAACAGTTGAACCAATTTGTAAGGCTAAGGGGTCGGGACTAGTTGAATTAGGATAACCGGTGGGATAATTGGCATACTCCTGATCAAGATAGCGTCCTACCCAACCGGTTGGGGGCGGTGCGTCGGCATTAGAAGCAGTGAGCCAGATATCCGTTGCCTCAAAATGTGAAAAGTTTGGATTAGGATAACTAACACCCTGTACAATCGTTGCCAGCCCGTCATTGAACAGTCCCTGAATTTCGGGCATAGATGGATGTAGGCCGGTTACCGTTGAACCGGTTAAAGGTAATACCAGGTTTTCCGGTATCAAAATATTGGCGCGGGCGGTTGACAGGGCAGAATATTGGTCCAAAGGAATAACTGTGTTTAGACCATCATTACCTCCTATCAGTTGAATAATAACCAATACATTGTTGTTCGCATCCGCCGAGCGCAGTAAGTTTTCAAAAACACTACCCTGGCCAAATGCTTTAATTGGAAGACCGTTAATTAAAAACGGAACAGTAGCCACTGGCAGTGCACGCTTTATGAATGTCCTTCTTTTCATCTTTGATATTTTTATTTAATTCTTGAGCTCTTTAAATCAATTTGCATTAACCAACAAAACAATTGTCAAATTAATTGGTACTCGGCCAATGCAAGTATGTAAGAAACCATAGCCCTTATCCTTGTTGTTACAGTATTGAGATAAGTAGAATTAGTAGGGTTGGTAATATATTGATTCCATGCCGTGGTCCAGTAACCCTGGTTGCTTTGTCCCGACAGCAAGGTGCTCATTAAAGTCGGATATTGATAAGTCAAGTCGTTAGGGCTTAACAAAGCTGCTATATCTGCTATCAATTGATTAGGGTCGCTGGGGTTGGAAAACTGACTGGCAAAAGCAGGCCAGTCGATTTTCAGCGTTACACCACCAGCAGTTATACCGGCATTCGAACTTAAGCCTGCAGCATACTCATTGCGCAAAGGCAGCGTATCGCTGTTAATCCATAACTCATGATACTGAGGTTCCTGGTAATAAGCCGGCCACCCTGCAACATTGGGTGGGTCACCGGGGTCAAGTGCAAGGGTTTGTAAAAAGTCAAGTATAATGGCCCAACCTTTGTACTGACTGTTGGGATTTGACGAAATAGGGAAGGCAATATTAAACTGCCTGCAGAGGCCAACCTGATGGTCAACCGGGTTTTTAATCATGCACCCTATATTGGTCGGGTCAAAAAAGTGCTGGCTTTTTAACAAGGCACTCATTACCGGCGCAATTTCAAAATTATTCTGAATCACGATTTCAGACAATGGCGTAATAACATTAGCCTCCACCTGGTCGTCAATATTATAATAGATAAACCACCTGTATAAATTCCGGCATAAAAATTTGGCGCTCTCTGTGGTAGAGAACAGCATATTCACGTACTGGTCTGTTTCAGTAGCCCCGGCAGCACCCGTAAGACCCGTAATTAATGTGTTATTATAGTACGATGAAAATTGTTTGTTTGTAGTATCATGATCAGCAGGATCAAAATACGAGGTAACTGTGCTTTCAGTAATCCGCCATCCGCTTAATGCAGCACCCGCTGCTTCAACATCACCCTGAGTATATAATGAATCGGGCCCTTTACCTTGAGTAAAAAGCTCCTGCGACTCCCTTCCATAGTTCTCGTTCGGATTTACGGCAGTATTGGTATTGCCATTTAAATAAACCAGCATCCCAGGATCAGTAGTTATAAGTCGGGTAAGCGTTTTAAAGTTGCCCAAGCAATTAGCACGACATAGGGCTAGAGTACGGTAACTCTTGCGGGCATCGCTTACAGTTGCCATCTGAGTGGAAAAATGATTCGACCAAAAAAGGGTCAGCTTTTCAGTAACACTTCTGTTTTGGTTCAGCATTAAACCTACCCACCATTGTTTAAGGCTTATTCTTCGTCTTGAATCGGTTCCGGCCACAGTTCCCTGGTTAGTAGCATTAACCCAGGTAGTTCCCGCGGGAATAGCAGGGTCTGTAAAGTTAGCGTCGTCATATTCATTGATAGGCGGTGCGGGGGTTGGTGCCGGGGTAAGTAATTCGGCCACCACCTGGTCAAGCGTCATACGCGAAAAATACTGCAAGTCGGCCTGCGTCACACCAAATAAAGTGCGCCGGAGCAAATGCCCTAACTGGGCCTGGCCAAAAGTACCTGTATACTCCGAAATGCCCGAGGCAGATTTTTGGTCGAACTCCGGAGTTTTTTTGTTAGCGAAAGGATTTACAGGAGCTGGTTTCGTTCCCTGGTCTTCAGCCAAAGTTCCTGTAAATGCAGAGCCTAAAAATTCAGAGCGTTTAATTGGGGCCATAAGCAATTTGATTTGGTTGTAATTCGGTGTTGGACTTAAAACTAAAAACAAAGTTTAATTTGTGCTGAATAATTAACGAATGGGTCATTTTCAGCCACTATATTTAACCCATCAATATAACATCATAAATTGATGCAACATCGAAAAAATCTACTCCTTTTGTCATTGCTGTTTGCTTCATCAACACTTTCAGCGCAACTATTTAATTCGCCCTATAAGCTATCGCTCGGTGTCGACATCCCTATCAGTACCAATGGGGTGGCTCTACTGGGTGCTTCAACGCTCATAGGCACAACATGGACCATTCCGCCTAAACAAAGTATCAATCAACTTAACCGCGATTCAGTCAATAAATTCGACAGAGGCGCTACTCATCAAAACTCAAAGATAGCCGGTTACTTAAGCGATGCCGCTTTGTATTCTTCTGTTGCATTACCACTTTTTCAACTCATCAACAAAAATTCCCGCAAAGACTTCGGAAAAGTGGCGGCCATCAGTGCAGAGACTTTTGTGGTAAACCTGGCAATTACCGATTTGTTTAAGGAAACCGTAAAGCGCAAGCGCCCCCTTTTATATAACGCCGATGTTCCGGTCGACAAAAAATACAAAAAAGATAACTTCAAGTCATTCTACTCCGGCCACACCTCCACGGTGTCTGCAATGAGTTTCAGCTTCGCCGAAATGTACGCCTCCTATAATCCCAACTCAAAACTAAAACCAATGGTTTGGAGCTTGTGTGCTGCTTTCCCATTATTAACCGGAGTTCTGCGCTACAAAGCCGGTAAACATTATTGGACCGATGTTATTACAGGTTACGTTGCCGGTGCAGTGGTTGGTTTAGCAACTCCTTACATTCACAATACCAGGTTAGGCTACAATCAGCGCGCCAATTAAGCCTTACGCTTAGCTTTTTTCACTTTGTCCGGTTTTGCGGCCTTGTTTTTAACCGCAGCCCTGGGCGCTATAACAGCACTCAAAATATCATGCCCGGCCTTGTCCCGTTTGCTTTGTAAATACTTTTTGTTGTATTGGTTCGGCAGAATTTCAATCGAAACATTGTCCACAATTTCAAGACCATAACCAATTAAGCCTACCCGCTTTTTAGGATTGTTGGTCATCAGTTTCATTTTCGAAATACCGAGGTCGTTGAGTATTTGTGCACCAACGCCATAGTCGCGGGCATCCATAGGCAAACCCAATTGCAGGTTAGCTTCATAAGTATCCATTCCCTGCTCCTGAAGCTGGTAAGCTTTCAGTTTATTCAATAGACCTATGCCTCTTCCCTCCTGCTGCATATAAAGCACCACCCCCTTTCCTTCCTGTTCAATTCGTTGCAGGGCCACCGATAACTGGTCGCCGCAATCGCAGCGCATGGAGCCCATAATGTCACCTGTAAGGCACGATGAGTGCACGCGCACCAGCACAGGCTCGTTTTCTTTCCAGCTACCTTTAAAAATGGCAAGGTGGGGTTCAGTTCCACCTACCTGCGTATACGCCCTCAGCCTGAAGTGCCCGTATTTGGTGGGCAGGTCCACTTCAACCTCCCGGTTTACCAACCGGTCGTGTTTCATGCGGTACTGAATCAGGTCCTTGATAGAAATAATTTTAAGCCCCAGTTTTTTGGCAATTACCAATAGTTGTGGCAAACGCGCCATAGTCCCGTCGGCATTCATCACCTCTACCAAAACGCCCGCTTCTTCAAATCCGGCCATGCGCGCTAAATCTACGGTTGCTTCGGTATGTCCTGCGCGCCTTAAAACGCCACCGGTCTTTGCTATAAGCGGAAAGATATGTCCGGGTTTCGCAAAATCATCGGGTCTGGCGTTTTTGTCAACCAGGTGTAGAACCGTCTTAGCCCTGTCCTGGGCCGAGATTCCGGTGGTACATCCATTGCCCAGCAAATCCACCGAAACCGTGAAAGCGGTTTCGTGGTTCGAGGAGTTCTTCTGTACCATCAGAGGCAGGTCGAGTTTTGCACACAAGGCCTCACTCATTGGCATGCAAATTAATCCGCGGCCATGCGTTGCCATAAAATTGATCATTTGCGGAGTCACTTTGCGGGCAGCTCCAACAAAATCTCCTTCGTTTTCACGGTCCTCGTCATCCACTACAATAATCAGTTTGCCCTTTTTTATGTCCTCTATGGCTTCGGGGATGGTATTTAGTTTGGTCTTCATATTCAATGCATTAACAGTTCATTTTTAAAAATTATAAGCTTATTTAGAATCATTCTAAATACGAAAGAATGCCTTTTTTATAGTTATTCCAAAAAACCAGGCTCTTTTCTTTTTTTATTTCATATAGCCCGTTTCGTCGGGTCCCATACGTTGGTTTTTACGCCTTTTAAATATTCTACAAATCCCTTTAGCAAAGCAAAATTCATGGCATAGAAATAGGAGGCAAAACGCAAAACAACTAGTTGAATACCCACCCTTTTCAAAAGCACATCTACAACAGGCGAAAGCAGCAACAAGTTTTGAACAAGGAACGTCAAAAGGTAAAATATCTTTCCGGCCCCAACAGCATAAATCAAAACAATATTGGAAACATAAGCACTGAAAATAAACAGTGGACCAAACCACCTGATTACCTTATGCGAAAAGAAACAAAATGCCACAGCGTCAAATCCAAAAAGTAATTTCCAGTAAACACTTAAATTCTGAAAGTTGCCCGCCTGCATTCTCGACTTACGTCTAATTTCCTCTGTCACTTCCACCGACACATCTTCGTAGCAAATGGCCTTTAGTTCGCAAATGGCCATTTCTCCCTGCTTTAGCACATTCATACTCAGGTAAAAATCTTCTACCAGGTAATTGGGGGGAATAGGCATCCAGCAATTAGCCCTCAAAGCAAAGCAGCCGCCAAAGGCCCCCATCATCGTCCCCCAGTTAAGCCCCTCCAGGTATTTAACCTGGTTTTCGCCCTGTATATATGTTTTCTCCTGCATCGAAATGCCTTCTTTAGTAACCCCCCGGCTCAAAATATTAGCAGCCACTTCACCTACATTTTTCCGTTTAAAGTGCTTGGCCAGTTCATAAATAGTGGAAGGCGTAAATATTACATTAGCATCGGTAAATATTAAAACATCCTCAGCCCGGTTTATCCCTTTGCGTTCCAGTTCACCCATCAACCTGTTCATTACTCCGCTTTTTCCGTTGCGCTCAAAAAATTTAAAAAACGCAATTTGAGGATGGGAACCCGCGAAATTATCTATGAGATTATTCGTATCATCAGTTGAGTTATCGGACCCTATGTATACATGCAGTTTTTCAAGCGGGTAAGTAGTATGAATTAAACTCTCTAATTTCTCCAGTATCACTCTTTCTTCGTTAAACACCGCAAAAACAACATATACGTGGGGTGAATCTTTATCATCATTGGCAAATACCACTTCATTCTCCCGTTTGCCAATTGAAAACAATCGCAGCAATAGCGGATACAAAACATAGGAGTGAAAAACCAAACCTACTGTAGCCCAAAAAACAAATGAGGCAATAACTGTCATCAGCCTAAATAAGGTTTACAAAAATCAAGCAACCCGGCACAAATGGTGCGGTTATCGTATTTATCTTTCACCAGTTGTTGAGCATTTTTCCCAAGTTCTAAGCGCCTGGCCCGGTCATTTAAAAGGCTGATAACCGCATTGGCAAATACCTCCGCATCATTCGCAATTAACAGGTCTCTCCCATCCATATACTCCAGGCTTTCGGCGCCAATGGTGGTCGAAATAATGGCCCGGCCCAAAGCCATTGCCTCCACAATTTTAACCCGCATACCACTACCTGCAAACAATGGAACGATAGCCACTGACTTTGACAAAATAAAGTCCCGCGCATTATCCACCTCACCCAAAATCACCAGGCCCTTTTTCTTCAGGTTTTTAATCTCCTCCGGAAAATTCCTTCCTGCAAGGTAAAACTTTGCATCATGTATTTGGTCGGTCACGCTGGGCCATACCTTCTCCATAAACCATTCCACACCCTCTCTGTTTGGCATCCAATCCATTCCGCCAATAAAGGCTACCGCTCTTTCCTCCTTGTTGTCTATTTCAGGGAGTTCATCAAAATCATACCCAATAGGAAATGTTTTGTGTGGCAAATTGCATCCATATTCCACAAAAATATTCATGTCGGTAGAGGACACCGGAACCAGGAGGTCGGCAAGGTTTACATGGCCCAGTTCAAATTTCTTCATCCGCCGCGTCAGCAGGTTTAAGTACTGCTTCTTTACCCAGTTATCTTCCGTATCACTCAAACGCTCCCAAATCACAAATTCTACATTATGTGGCCTTAAAGCTACTTTCGCTTTCGTGCTTTTCCGGATTACATCAATATATCGCATTAAATAAATTCCTTCCAGTAACACCAGGTCAAAGTTTCCTCCTTTCAGCGTCTCTGCAATTTTTAGCGCGAAAGATTCACTATAAAATCGTTCGATATTATACGATTTACCGGTGAAAAGATTAGCAAAAGCCGCCCATGGTTTTACATCCGTATTGATATCAACCGCGCTGAAATCAGCAAGCCTGCCAACCGCTGCCGGCAGTTTCTCGATGGGGAAATAATGCTTGTTTGTGTTCAATGCAAGAACAGTAACATGATGCCCAAGCGCCGAAAATCCTTTGGTTAAATTAAAAATACCCATCACCTCTCCATCCTTCACAGGCCAGGGAAATTTCTTGGTAATTTGTAAAATGTTCACTTATGTTACTTTTGCCGCGCAAATGTATTAAAAGGGTCCATACCGAATTACCGTTTTCTTCAACCGTAAGGCCAAAGAAACAGTTTCGGAAAAGGCTGAATATTAAATTAAAACACCGGAATGTATAACGGAAAAAAAGTTGCTGTTGTGTTACCTGCCTATAATGCAGAGCACACACTCGAAATTACCTATAAAGAAATACCCCTTGATATAGTTGATGAAGTAATTTTGGTTGATGACGCCAGTAAGGATAACACCGTTGAGGTTGGAAAAGCCCTCGGTATTAAGCACATCATTAAACACGAAAAGAACAAAGGATACGGTGGCAATCAAAAAACATGCTACTCCAAAGCGCTTGAATTAAATGCCGACATTGTTGTGATGCTGCATCCCGATTACCAATATACGCCTAAGCTTTTAGTGGCTATGATTAGCATTATCGGCAACGAGGTTTATCCTGTTGTGCTTGGCTCCAGAATATTGGGTGGTGGTGCGCTGAAAGGCGGAATGCCCATGTACAAATATATTTTCAACCGCTGCCTTACCTTTACACAAAACGTGTTACTTGGCGAAAAACTGTCAGAGTATCATACCGGTTACAGGGCTTTCAGCAAACAGGTTTTAACCGCCATTCATTTTATGCGCAACAGCGACGATTTTGTGTTCGATAACCAAATGCTGTCGCAAATATTTTACGCGGGTTTTGAAATTGCCGAAGTTACCTGCCCTACTAAGTATTTTCCTGAAGCCAGTTCGATTAACTTTAGCCGTAGCCTTACTTATGGCATCGGTTGCCTGAGGGTATCGGCCATTCACCGCCTGTGTAAGTGGGGAGTAATGAAGAGCGACCTGTATAGCTGATTTTCACTTCCAGAATTTCCAGCTCTTTTCCTTTTCTACCGGCGCCAGTAACTGTTCCTGGTACCAGCCTTCGGTAATTTTAACGGCGTTAATCAATATCTCAATCAGTTCGCGCGGAGGACCTTCCGAATCGGCTCCATAAATAACCCGGAACGAAAAATCAATTTCGTTTGCACCCTGAAATATAATGGTAAGGCTGCAATCTACGCCCACTCTGTCGGGCTTGCGGATAACACCGCAATAGTTAAATATTGATTCATCTATGGTCATCATAAATGCATCAAAATGCCGCTGTGTCGAAATGCCCCTGTGCAAAGGTAAATCGTGTTGAGGGCTTCCATCCCCTTTTCGGTTCAGAGTGCCATCACGGGCCATTATTATAAATAGCGCCGTCTTTTCGCCCACTTCAAGTGTAATCAGTACTTTGTCAATCAGGTGCTTCTGGAACATACAGTCAATTGTAATATGAAACTAAAATTTTATTGAGACTGGCAAAAAAAGCGGTGCAGATTTTTCTTGCCTTGTGCCATTTCTCTTAGTTAAAACCCCGAAAAACGAAAAGCCAACCTCAACAACCCTGAATAATAAAAATAAGGGGGGGTATACTTTTTTCAAAAACACCCATTGGTTATCAGTTGATTACGAGGCAATTCCACCAAAAAGGTATACCCCCCTTTGCTTTTAAATATGTAACTAATTCATTGTCAACAAACAAATTTATTACAAAATAATATTACATATTCGGGGAGGGCCCGGTGCTAATCCAGGTACTATACGCACCGGAAATTATCCTCCACTTAAAGTATAACATTGCATAAAAATGCAGAGCAATGTATAGAAATGTATAGGTGTTTGAATTTCGCATGCTTCCCGGCAGGTTGAATCAATGCCTTTCTCGCGTTTTGCTTCAGTTTCAATCCGCGGGTCAGGCACATCAGGTTCAAAAAACCTGCTTTACCATATTATATAGAACACACCTGGCAACTATACATATTTAATAAGCCCGACCGATGGTTTCGTCGAGGTTACAGCATAGCTCCGCGTTTTAACGCGGAGAACAATGCCCCGGTATTAAATGGCTTTAGCCAAATTGTATTTATTAACCATCAAGCGCCTGAGGCATTTTGAGGCTAAAGCCAATACCCTAAAAATCCTCTTCTCCGCGTTAAAACGCGGAGCTATATATAGCCTGAGGTCCTGTGTCATAGATAAGCCAGTCAGAGTCGTCTAAGCACTAAACCAACTTATCAGTTCTAAATCTTGTTTTACCCCGCCGCTGCGGGGTGCCTGCATGTCAAAGAACGCCAAACCGGGTTAAAGACAAAAGCATTTACCCTTGATAGCGCTAAGTTAATCAAATTTAATTTTAAAAAAGTTATTAGTTTGTTAAAGTCCAAAAAACGATAAAAAAAATTCCACTTGCTGGTTCAGTTATAAGCTTGTTGCATCATCAAAGTCTGAATTTTTTTATGCGCCTGTAATATTTTCTTGTTGCAAAAACATAGGCCGAAGAGCCGCTTTTACGGATTTAAAAAAAATTTTGCAGTTTGATTTTATTTTCTATTCTTGCATCGTTACAATTTAAAATCATCTTGTGATCAGAATCACCCAATAATGGCACGCAAAAAGTTTACCGCAGAATATATCGTTCGTTCATCTCCCTCGATATTATTTGAATTTTTGACCCAAACCAGCAGTCTTGCTCAATGGTTTTCAGACTATTGCGACTCGCAAGGCGACATATTTATTTTTGGATGGGGGGGCTCTTTTCAGCGCGCCCGCCAGGTAGAGGTGATAGAAGATGAGTTTGTAAAATATCACTGGGAAGGGGGCAATAAAGACGAGTTTTTTTCCTTCAAAGTATATAAGTCAGAAATATCCAACGATACCATTCTCGAAATAACCGATTTTGCCGAAGCCAAGGAGATTAAGGAACAAACTTTTCTGTGGGATAAGCAGGTGGAAGACCTGAAACACGCCATCGGCGCCATTTAATGTGATAATTAGCCAATTTGACAATTAAAACAGCAATACATTATTACGGTTTACGTTACGGCTTCATCTAAATTGTCACATTAACCTGCCATGAAGAAGCTCGACCAGTTAGTGGTTAAAAGTTTTATAGGCCCGCTCATTCTTACCTTTTGCATTGCGCAATTTGTGCTGGTTATGCAGTTTTTGTGGAAGTATATTGATGACCTGGTAGGTAAAGGGCTTAACACCTGGGTTTTAATTCAGTTGCTGGCTTATGCCTCGGCCCGGCTCGTTCCCCTGGCCCTGCCGCTGGCGGTATTGTTAGCCTCAATCATGACCTACGGCTCGTTTGGCGAGCATTTTGAGCTTACGGCGGTCAAATCAGCCGGTGTGTCGTTGTTACGCTTTATGCAGCCCCTGGTAATTACGGTAACCGGTATCAGCATTTTTGCTTTTTACTTCAGCAACAATCTGCTGCCCATGGCTAATTTAAAATTCAGCGCTTTGTTGTATGATATCAGACATCAAAAACCAACCATGGCGCTCAAACCGGGTATTTTTTACAGTGGTATTGATGGCTTTTTCATTAAAACTGCAGAAAAAGACGACAAAACAAATACCCTGTTCAATATTACCGTTTACGACCATACCAGCGGCCATGGCGACGACCACGTAATTACTGCCGCCAAAGGCAAAATGACCCAGGATGATGATGCCATGGCTCTGACGTTATTACTGGAAGATGGAAAACAGTACCGCGAGATTGACCCCAAAGACCCCAAAGTCAATAACTACGAAATGATCAGTACTTCCTTCGCTTCGTGGGAAAAGCGTTTCGACCTTTCGCAATTTAAACTGAGCAGAACTGATGAATCGTTTTTTAAGGACCTGAAACAAATGCTAAACCTGCACCAGTTGTATGGCGAAATTGATACCATCAATATAGAAGCCAACAACCTAAAAACAGGGCTTATTGGGTATATGAAACCATATTTAAACATGAAAAAATATGGCATCGATACGCTCAAAAAAGATGCATCCATTACCCCCATTAAATTTGATTCCGTAGGCGAATTACTGAAACCGTACGAGCGTGTTAAGAAAATTCAGATTATGGAGCTGGCCATGAATAATGCGCGCAACATTAAAAACTATGCCGATGTTACTACCAAGCAACTGGATTTTAAAGACCACGATTTGGTTACACATATGGTAGAGGTATACCGGAAATTTACCCTCTCCATTGCCTGCCTGGTTTTGTTTTTTATCGGTGCACCGCTGGGTTCAATTATACGGCGCGGAGGTTTGGGATGGCCGCTTTTTTATAGTGTTATATTTTTTATTATTTACCACATTACTTCGCTTACGGGCGAGAAACTTGCTGAAAATGATGTGCTGACTGCCTTTAGCGGCATGTGGCTTTCTACATTTGTGTTAACACCGGTAGGTTTATTTTTAACCCTGAAAGCTACCGACGACTCGAAAATTTACAACGCCGAATATTACCGTAATCTTTTTCACCGCATCTTCCGCTCAAAAGCAAAAACCGCTTGAAAAATTTTCTTCTTGAAAATAAAATGTTTTTGATTTTATACCTGCTCTTCCTGGCAGCGGGTTTAGTGCTTATTGAAACTTATGAAGCCGGACACGAGATTCTTTTTTTCAATGCACTGCACACTCCTTTTTTCGACCAGTTTTTCAGGTATGCCACCCAAATGGCTGAAGCGCCCATGCTATTCCTTATCATCATAGTAGCTATACGGTTTAGTTATGGAAAGGGAATGCTTTTAGGCTTAAATACTTTGCTGGTTTTTGGAATTACCGCGCTGTTAAAAAACCTGGCCTTTGCCGACCATGTGCGGCCCTCGGTTTTTTTTGAAGGGAAGGCTCAGCTAAACTTTGTGCAGGGCGTTGAAATATACCGGTATCACAGTTTTCCCAGCGGCCACACTTCATCGGCATTCGCTTTGTTTTTTATGCTGAGCATATTATTTAATAACAAAAAGTGGGCACCGGTGTTTTTCTTTTGTGCGTTGCTGGTAGGTGTATCGCGTGTTTACTTACTCGAACACTTTTTTCGCGATGTGTATGCGGGCACCCTGGTGGGTGTTGTCACTACCACCGTATTTTATTTAACTTTCGCTCAATCCGCGTTCTATAAAAACATACCGTGGAAAGATAAAGCCCTATGGCCATGATAGAAAGGATTCAAAAGCAAATCATTCAGTTTCCAACCCAGTTTTTTTTGCTGTTTATAGGCATGCTTCTCTTTTTACCTTTTTTGGGTCATGTCCATTTGTTCGATTGGGATGAAATAAACTTTGCCGAAAGCGCCCGCGAAATGTTGCTTACCCACAATTACCATATTGTGCAAATCAACTTTCAGCCATTTTACGAAAAGCCGCCATTCTTTATCTGGCTACAGGCCATATCCATGCACTATTTTGGGGTAACAGAGTATGCAGCGCGTTTTCCAAACGCCATTTGCGGCATTATAACCCTGCTGGTTGTTTTTAATGTGGGCCGCTCCGTTTTCAAATCTCAATTCGGGGTATTATGGGCCCTTATGTTTGCCTGTTCTATTTTGCCCCAGATATATTTTAAGTCGGGAATTATAGACCCGGTTTTCAATCTGTTTATTTTCCTGGGTATTTACTTCCTGTATAAAGTGTCCTTGCATAACGATTTTGAGCACCCGCGCGAACGGGCAAGCAACCGGCGCTGGCACTTACTATTATCGGCCCTGTTTATTGGTCTTGCAACGCTTACCAAGGGGCCGGTGGCCATTTTACTGGTGGTGCTTACTGCAACCACCTATTTTGTGGTTAACCGCGGCAAATTACGCCTGGGTATTATGGATATGTTTGTTTGGTGGTTTATCATTTTTGTGGTGGTACTTGCCTGGTTAAGTATGGAATCGCGCCAGTTGGGCTTTACATTCATTTCCGAATTCGTTAAATATCAAATCAGGTTATTCACCACCGAAGATGCCGGTCACGGCGGGCCGTTCTTTTATCACTTCGTTATATTATTGTTTGGCCTATTCCCGGCCTCAGCGCTCATTTTCGATGCCTTCAGAAAAAATGAACTCGACGAAACCGACCAGCGTTTTTTTAAACGCTGGATGATATACCTGTTATTAATCGTGCTCATTGTTTTTTCAATCGTTCAAACAAAAATAGTTCACTACTCCTCGCTCTGCTATTTCCCGCTTACTTTTTTAGCAGCCTATTACCTCAACTATTTTATAGATGGCAAAATGCGGTGGACCTGGAGACAAACCCTGCCGGTGTTCTCTATTTGCCTCATTATTGTAGCTGCTTTAACGGGTGGTATTTTTGTAATGCAACACCCCGACATGATTATTTATTATGTAAAAGATGATTTTGCCAAAGAATGTTTGCAGGCAAAAGTTTACTGGAGTAACAACGACATCCGGTTCGGTATTGCCTACCTGGTATTAATTATTATCAGTATTATTTTAATAGAAATGAAAAACCGGCGTTGGGGAGTTTACCTGATCATCATAAGCAGTGCCTTGTTCATTAATACAGTAATGACCTTTATTGTGCCCCGCATTGAACGGTATTCGCAATACGCATTGATTGAGTTTCTCGAATCCAAAAAGAATGAAAACTGCATTGTTGAAACCGTAGCGTTTAAAAGCTATGCACATTTATTTTACGCGGGGCGGGCCTATCCTTCCGCTGAAGATTCAACCAAGGTGCATTACCTGGTTACCAAAGCAAATAAGGTAGGCGAAGTGCTTAAATACTTCCCCAATTCAACCGAGCTGTACCGTAAAAACGGTTGGGTGTTTTACCGGCAAAACAAATAAGCAAACATCAGGTACATAAAAATACCCTGCTTTGAAAGGCCGAAAACTTTTCAAAACAGGGTATCCCAAAATTTATTTGCTCACAACTATCTTGCGGTAAGCACTGGCATCGTTTTGGCTTAACTGCAACAGGTAAATGCCGCTTTGTATACTGCTCAAATCAATCGTAATCTTTTCGCCTGAAACCGGCACGCTGCTGTTTTCCAGCAGTATTCTTCCGTTCATATCCAGCAAGCGGGTTACTATTTTGCTATCACCGGTTTGACCGTTAAAGTCAACAAACAGGGTGTTGTCAGCGGGGTTAGGGTAAACCGAAACAGCAGTCAGTGAACTTAACTCAGCTACACCCGCCGTAGTAACATCAAATGGATTTGAAATGCTTTGACATCCATGAACATCGGTTACTTCAACCGTATAATTTCCATTGTTGTTAGGCACTAACCTTTGGTTGTTACCATTAGCAACCGAGATATTATTCAGGAACCACTGGTAACTGCTGGCTGTTGAGGCTACCAAAATACCGGCGCTATCAGTAACCTGGGCCACCGGTGCAGGATATACATTCATGGTCAGGCTGTTCGAAACTGCGGTGCTTGGCGAGGCGCATGATAAACTGCTGGAAACCGAACAAGCGATAACGTCTCCGCTGGCCAAAGCGTTATCTATATAAATGGCAGAATTACTACCCACATTGGTTCCGTTTTTTGTCCATTGGTAACCTGGAGTTGAGCCGCCGTTAACAGCAGTGGCGCTAAATGTAACGCTGGTGCCCTGGCATATATTCAAACCTACATTAGAAGTAACACTCAATTGAGCAGGACCGCCTGCAACAACGCTAAAGGTAAGCGGACTTGAAGTAACATTTGGCTGACTAACACATGATGAGTTAGACGTTAACTGAACAGCAAAAACATCGCCATTGGCGATGGATGAAGGGGTATAGCTGGCATTTGTAGCCCCGCTGATGTTGCTGCCATTCAGTAGCCACTGATAAACAGGGGCCGAACCACCATTGGTAGGACTGGCGGTAAGCGTTGCGCTTTGCGCAGAACAGATTGAAGTTCCAACCGAAGAGCTGATTGAAACCGATGCAGTGCCGCCACTACCCACATTCATAGTAATGACGTTTGAGGTGGCAGTTGAAGGCGAGGCGCACAAAGAACTTGAAGTAAGCACTACCGTAATGGCTGAATTATTGGCCAGGCTTGATGAACTATAAGTGGAAGCCATAGCACCACTAATTACGCTGCCATTGTTATACCACTGATATGTAGGCGAACTTCCGCCATTAACCGGTGAAGCGGTAAATACTACCGTTTGGCCCGTACAAATGGAAGTTCCCGAGTTGGAAGAGATGCTGACAGCCGGTGTGATATTTCCCGAAATAGTAATTGTTATTGCGTTAGAAGTTGCGTTAGCATTATTTACACACTGAGAATTAGAAACCATTTTACATGTAACCACTTCGCCATTAGTAAGGCCGGTGGTTGAATAGGTTGCTGAAGTAGCGCCGCTAATAGCCGTGCTACCATTATACCACTGATAAGTTGGAGCAGAACCTCCGTTAGTAGGCGTAGCGGTAAAAGTTACATTCTGCCCCGTGCATATGCTGCTACCTACGTTAGAAGCAATTGCAACACCGGCAGTTCCATTAGCCGTAATTGTAAAAGTAATGGCGTTTGAGGTAGCCGTGGTTGTGGCTAAGCAAGCAGCGTTTGAGGTAAGCACGCAAGTAATGGCGTCACCATTTGCAAGCGTTGTGCTACTATAAGTTGCACCGGTTGCTCCGCTGATAATTACGTTATTTTTATACCACTGGTAAGTCGGCGCACTACCCCCGTTGGTTGGGGTAGCAGTTAAAGTTACATTTTGGCCAGCGCATATTGAACTACCCACATTAGAGGCAATATTTACTGAAGGTGTAATGGAGCTGCTGATAGTAATAGTAATAGCGTTAGAAGTGGCCGTTGGTGTAGTAACACAACTTGCATCAGATGTAAGCACACAGGTTATAACATCGTTGTTGGTGAGCGTTGTACTAGAATACGTTGAAGCAGTGGCTCCGCTGATAGCTGTTCCATTACTCTTCCATTGATAGGCAGGAGCACTGCCTCCGTTAGTTGGGTTAGCTGTAAAGGTTACGTTTTGTCCTGAGCAGGTGGTAGTTGCTGTAGACGTAATGTTAACAGATGGCGTTACCGAAGCGTTTACCGTAATAGTTAAAGTATTTGAAGTTGCCGGACTACCTGTAACTCCGCTCAAATTTGAAGTCATAACACAGGTAATTGCATCCGAGCCGGCAGCTAATGTTGTTGTGGTATAAGTTGATGCAGTTGCCCCGCTAACAGCAGTTCCGTTCACCTTCCACTGGTAAGTGGGGGCAGTGCCACCATTGGTTGGCGTAGCGGTAAAAGTTACGCTGCCACCTGAACAGATAGTTGATGTGCCGGCAGTTTGAGAAATACTTACGCTTGCAATAGTAGGGGCTATGGCCGCCTCAGTAATAGTAATTTGCGTAGCAACCTGGTATTTTGACTGACTCTGGCTGCTTGCTTCATTCAATACGCCATAAATAACCACTGAACCAGTCCCGGCTACCGGGGCTGTCCATGGAATTACTTCAACATATGTAGAACCATTACCACCGGTACCTGTAGTGGCGGTTATTGCCGAGCTTTGTTCAATAATCGTCTCCGGTAGGGCTGAGGTAGCCGGAGATGTTAATCTCACGCTGGCAGGAAGCGTTCCAAACGTCCCGGCATCAACAGCGCTGCCGCTTCCGGCTCCGCTTAATTTTACAGCCGCTATTTGAAAACCAAAATGGGTTAAAGAAGTCGTACTTCCGTTACTTCCTGAAATCTTAATGGTATAACTTCCACCCCCATGGTAAGAGGTAACCGAAACTCCGGCTGAGTCTAATTCAACCTTGGTCCCGTCGGTAGTACCTGAGTTATGACAGCTTCCACAACCACCGCTTCCGCCAGAGGCCTTGGTGCCGTCAATACCATTGGTAGCTGCACCATTAGGATAGGAATAAAGAATAATGGCAGATACCACAATAAAAAAACCAAAAAGTAAAGTTTTTCTCATAAATTAAAATATTATATAATTAATACCCAGATAATGTCCGCAAATTTAGTGTTTCTAAAAAGCTATAAAATACCTGGCTCCTGTTAATTGCATACGCATTTATTTGGCATAATAAGATACATGTTATAACAGCTACTCCGTTTCACAATTGTTTTCCTAACACCGCTTTGGCTTTTAAAACACTGGCCACCGAAAGTCCGTCTCTTATTTCGCCCCGCATTACCATTTGGTACACCTCTTCAAAAGGTAGTTTTTTTATCACCAGTTGCTCATCTTCTTCCGGTTTCTCGCCAACAAAAGTAAGTTGTCGCGCTATGTAAGTGTATGATGTCTCGTCGGTTGTCGAATTTGATAACTGCATCTCTAAAATCATTTCAAAGCTTTCTGCCTTCAGTCCGGCCTCCTCAATAAGCTCGCGCTGCGCTGTTTCTAACAGCGAGGTTCCTTCCGGGCATCCGCCTTCTATCACTTCCCACTCATAACTATTTAAAGGATACCGGTATTGCCCCACTATCCAGGTATTATTCTCCTCATCCAGCGGAATAATAGCAACCGCTTGGGTTTTAAAATGCACCACCCCATAAATACCGGGATTACCTGCGGGATTCAAAACCTTGTCTTCAATAATTTTAATCCACGGGTTTTCATATTTAACCTCACTGCTCAACTTCTTCCACGGATTTGGTGCGGGGTTCATCTTCATCATAAACTGTAATTTATTGCACCTCTTTTACTTTGGCGGTAATAAAAATAGAGGTACTTAGAAATGGCACCGGGGTAGTGTTGTTTCCAAAAACATTAGTCACTAAAAAACGCTTTAACGCCCCTTCCTTTAAAACATCCATAGGGGCAGTAACGTATTGTATGTTTAAAATTTCAAAACCATTTTCTTCCAGCAATCTTTTAATTCTGCTGCGGGTATAAATGCGCGCATTAGCAAACCGCTCGTGAATAGGCTTTGGCAACCAGCTAAAAAACGGCACCCTGTTCCAGGGCAACCAGGGCAACCGGGCACCGTGGGTTTCAAATATCCACCACTTGTTAGGTACTGAAATGGCGCATAGCGCCCCCGGTTTTAACCAATTTGTAAATCGCTTTACGTTCCGGTCGTCATTAAAGTGTTCAATCACTTCAAAACAAATCAACCGGTCAAACTTCTCATTTGCGGCTCCATCAAACAAATCCTGTTCTTCAATATTTTTAATAACCATCTCGCAATTGGTTATTCCTTTTTTCTTCTTTATTTCTTCAAAAACCTTTTTGTGTCCTTCGTAAATATCAACGCCCAGGCATTCCTTCATTTCGCCACTCATTAACAAAAGCGTAGCCCCGTTACCTGAACCAATTTCAAGCAGTCGTAAATTTTTATCACAAAAGCCTGGTATATCTTTAACAATATCCACCCGCCGCGAAATAATTTTATCGGTATGGTCGGCCGGCCGGCCCAGGTAATGCTCTCCTTCAAAAAGCGTTTCGTCAACTCTTGTCATTTGCTCAGTTTATCCTGTCTTAATTGGTTTGATAACTATGTTTTTTGTTTTGCCTTACCATCAAATCACTCCACTCAACTTTCTGTTTAAAAGGATATTGCCTTACATTACAGTTTTCAATTAAACATATATTGCACGACTTCGGCACACAAGGGTCGCCATGAATAAAAAACTCAACTTTCTGCCCATGCTGCTCAGTTACAATGGCGGCAAGTTGTTCCATTTCCTCATGGGCGGCTTCTAAAGTGTAATACCACGGCAAGGTAACGTGGCAATCCACATGCAACGTACTACCAAACTGAATAATACGCAGGTTATGTATATCAATCCACTCAGGTTTGCGCTTTGCATTTATATTTTCAACAATGCCGTCAATCACAGTTTCGTCGGCTTCATCCATAATACCCGCTATTGATTTGCGGGCCAGTTTAACCCCCATGTAAATAATAAGCACGCCAAAAATGATGGCAACTACGTTATCTAATACATAGTAATGGGTAAGCTGTATGAGCGCCAGGCCCACAATAATTCCAAACGAAGAATATGCATCTGATTTTAAATGCTCGCCATCTGCTCTTAAAGTCATCGAGTTATTGGTTTTTCCCACGCTCACCAGCCACATACCCAGCGCAAAATTGGCTAAACCTGATATAACGATGATAATGATTCCAAGATTTAAATGTTCCAGTTCAGCCGGTTTAAAGAAGGAAGTGGTGGCTTTTCCAATAATTACAATGCCGGCAACAATAATGAGTATCCCTTCAAAACCCGCCGAAATAAACTCTACTTTACCGTGCCCGTAGGGATGGTCAAAATCTTTTGGTTTTGATGAAAGATGCAAACTGTAAAGAGCAAAACAACCGGCCAAAACATTGATGATAGATTCTAACGCATCGGTTAAAACGGTATTGGAGTGCGTATAAATAAACGCGCCAAATTTTGCCACCAGCAACAACACTCCTATCACCACAGCGAAAAGCTGAATGCGGAAAACACGTTTGTCTGAATGGATTGCCTTCACTGTTTCTAAATTTTGCTGCAAATGGGGCATTGTTCAACAACATGGCCTCTTGCAGGGCAATATTCCCGGCCGAAATAAATAATTTGAAGATGAAGCTTGTTCCATAATTTTTCAGGAAACAACCGCCTGGCATCTTTCTCTGTCTGCTCAACGCTTTTGCCATTGCTTAAATGCCAACGGTGCATCAACCGGTGAATATGCGTATCAACCGGAAAAGCCGGTTTATCGAACACCTGCGTCATAATTACCGAGGCCGTTTTATGGCCAACCCCGGGCAAATGTTCAAGTTCCTCAAAACTATCAGGCACCTGCCCCCCGTGCTTTTCCAGTAATATTTCCGACAGGCGATGAATGGCCTTTGATTTAGCCGGTGAAAGTCCGCAGGGCCTTATAATATCCCGTATTTCCTCAATCGAAAGCTTTACCATGGTGCGGGGATTATTGGCTCGTTCAAAAAGCAAGGGGGTAATCTGGTTCACCCGTTTATCAGTACACTGAGCCGAAAGCAAAACGGCGATTAACATGGTGTAAGCATCGGTATGGTCGAGAGGAATGGCCGGATTGGGGTATAATTCTTCCAGTTTATGAATAATAAAATCAACCCTTTCCTTTTTAGTCATCGCGCCAAAAATAAAAAGTCCCCCGATGCTTCGGAGGACTTTCTTTTGTCAATTACTTATCGTTCTATCGCATCTGTACCATTTGGCTACTATAAACATCGCCATTTACAGTCATTTTTACAATGTAGATACCACTGTTAGAAGCAAATCTCTTTCCATCAAAATTAAGGTTATAACTGCCTGATGCCTGGTTACCTTCAAACAAGGCTGTAATAAGTTTACCCTGCATATCAAAAACCTGCAAGGTAACTTTCGCATCAGTGGTTAAAGTATAGCTGATGTTGGCATTGTCGACAAAAGGATTGGGGTAAGTAGCAATATTAATTTTGTTGTCAGCCAGGGCAGCTACACCCGCACTTACATCGCTCAAAACAGAAACATTGGCACTGTTATCAACTTTGGTAAGATTTGTTTCGCCTCCGGTGCATGGATAATTGTATATTTCCATGTAACTGGCTGTGGCCCCGGTAAGTTTCAGGTTATCTCCGTCGGTAGTAAAGTTCAATTCACCGCTTTTAAAGCACCATATTTTCCCTTCTGGCCGAATGGCATTTTTCACCTGGTACTCCCTGAAATGTAATTTATTGCCTACCAGCACGCCTTCAAGCATCATATCGGCAAAATTTCCGTTTGCATCAATGATGGTGGAGGTGCCGGTAATTATATCACCGTTCTGCACCAAATCAAATTCGTATTGAAAAATTTCAGAAAAACTCTTTTTGTCGGCGCTGTATTGCATACGCTTTCCGCTCCATTTTCCATTCAGGTCGAGTTTTGAAACCTGGTTAGCCGTTAACACTTGCACCTTCGGGTCGGCATCCGAGCCGGCAAAAGTGTAACCAATAAACAGGAACAAGGCAAATAAGGTAGTAGTGAAACGTGTCATAAGCATTGGGTTTTGATTATTGAATCATTACTATGATAGATATAGAACGAAATTCCACACTGAAAGTAACACAATTTTTTAAGACTTTATTAAAATAATG
>Ga0364881_10114_pt1 | contig 56164 bp, 72 predicted proteins | sample ExccelJu500001D4_5_FD_206923 | JGI IMG/M metagenome (GOLD analysis project Ga0364881, IMG submission 206923) | Enriched cells from Trout Bog Lake Hypolimnion, Wisconsin, USA - BchlTB.July30.5000.01.D4 | ecosystem: Environmental > Aquatic > Freshwater > Lake > Hypolimnion/Profundal zone | place...
TCCACTGGAAAGTTAGACGCTTTTAAATAATTCTGTAGGGCGCAAAGTGTTCGTAATTAGGGGCGTCCATGTGGACACCTTAATCCACTAAAAGGAACGAACATGTCCCAGGCTATTAAGTTTCACACATCAGCATCACATAACCTTAACGCACCAGCACAGCTACCGACGACAGGTTTTCTAAGACTGCCTCAAGTCCTTGAGTTGTTCCCGGTCAGCAAATCTGGTTGGTGGGCTGGGGTCAAATCCGGCAAGTATCCCAAAGCTGTCAAGCTGTCTGAGCGCACTACTGCTTGGTCGGTAGAGGATATACGGGGGCTGATAGCACGTGTCGCAAATGATGGTGGTCAGGCTTGATGGGGGCCGCGCTACTAACTGACAAAGACTCCGAGTTACTCCATTGGGCGGCACTGTTTGCCGCTGGAATCGTAACCATTGAAGAGGCGGCAGCGGGGGCAGAATCAACAGTCTCAGATTTCACCGATAAGTTAGAAAACCCAGTCACTCTTGCCCAGCTTGAATGCCACATAGCAAAGAATAAGACCACGGGCAAAACGTCTGAAGCTCGGGCACTGGCAATGCTGGATCGGTTGCTGGATGTTATTGAACCCCAGATAGTTGACTTGTCTCCTTCTTCTGCTACTCGGGTTGCTGAAATCCTCCTGAAAATATCGGGTCTTCAAGACCGTAGAGCAGCGGAAATCAAGAAGGTAGCACCAGTGGAGGGGTCAGGGTTCAGTATAAGCATTAACCTTGGGGGTTATGTACCCGAGGTAACGCGGACGGGCGGCGTCAGCCGTGTCATAGATGCCGAAGTCGTGGAGGTGTTAGATGCTGATGACTAATCTAATAAGTACAAAACCTCTATCTGACTGCCTGTTCAGTATGACTACGTTTAATGGTTTCTTTGGGACGTTGCCTACCTATGAGATGACCGACGATATATGGGGGCAGTTTGTTGCTATTACTGCATCCGCTGATGGCCCTGCACTTGTGCAGTTCAAGGACAAAACGACCTACTTCGTGACGTGCGGACTTCGTGTGGCATCGTATATAGGTAAGACCCGCGAGAAGGCTGTCAGTGAGCGCTGGGGTAGCTTGGAGGGCAAGCAGCGAAGTTCTTCCCACTGTACAGCCAGCGCGATTCTCAAGTTCGACTTAGACGGCATGACCAAGGAGCAGTGGGAGGTAGTACAGGATCGAATTAAATCTTCCGGCCTGAGAGTTCTTGCGTACTCAACTTGGAGTCATGGCTTGCCAGAAAAACCCGGAGTTAGGGTACGTGTGCTGGTTCCAATGGATACCGCGCTTGAACAAGATGATTACACGCTGGCATGGTGGGGCATGGCAGAAACACTGTTTTCTGATTTACTCAAAGCCGATGAGTCTCGGGTAGTGGGCAAGATTGTTGACGTATCTGCATCAAATCTAAGCCAGCAACAGGGTGTCTGGGCTACCTCATCTGACCGTGAAGACCTTGCATTCCGTATCCATAATAAGGGTGGCGCGGCGGCGTCTGATGCATTGGTTGCACTTGGCAGGATTAAGCATGGGGTAGCAAAACGAGTGCCGTTAGGTACAGGCAGTAGAGTCCTAAATTACCAGTTCATGACACCGGATACTAAACGCTTGAAAACCGCTTTGCCTTGGATACCAGATGACCGGGTTACTTGGGTTAAGGCTGGCATGGCAATCAAGGCACTAGCACCGCTAATTGGGGAAGGTGCTGCTTATCCTCTATGGATAGAGTACAGCGAAACGGGGAGTAACAAAAAACATAATGATGAACCTGACCAGTCGCCTGAAAGCCGTTGGAGCGGGTTTGCACCAACAATGCCCACTGAGATAGCCTTGAATACACTGTTTGCATTGGCGCGGAATGGGGCACTTGCGGCGGTTGAGGCTGAACGAGGTAGGGCAAACCTATCAAAGCGGGGGCATGAGGCAGCGCAGTATCTGGCAACGCACCACAAGGCTTTGTTCAGACAGTTGAATAAGGGGGGTGTATGAGCATAGCCGAACTAAAGCGCAAACTGGCAGAGCGCAAGCAAGATACCGCGCAGAACGATGATGTACACGATGTTCCGGTAAAACCGACGTTGGTCAATGTTGAGGTGTCTTCCGACAAAGCAGTTTCGTTAGTAGCTGGAGAAATACCTGATTTGGAACAGGTTGCTCAAGAAGTAGTAGCGGAGACTGCGGAAAAGCAACTCAAAAATATGAACAAGAGTTTCTTTGTAGCACCTCATGGTGGGAAGGTGTGCATTTTTCAAGAATCATGGAACTACGAACTTGACCGTTCTGAATTAGCAATGCACACGCAAGAAGGGTTTCGGCTTCTGTTCAAAAACAGGTTGGTTACCTATAAGGACCAAGATGACAACAACAAAACTGTGCCGCTGGCTGACTACTGGCTGTCTCATAAACTTCGGAGTGAATATCCGAACGGCATAGCACTATTACCGCACATGAAAGTACCGCCGAATGGTGTTTACAACCTCTTCAAAGGCTTTGGGGTACTACCTGAAGTAGGTGATGCGGAACCAGCACTTAAGCATATCAAGCACGTTATATGCGGCGGAGCTCATGACTTGGCTGGGTGGGTTGTTTGCTGGTTTGCATTTTGTGTACAGTTTCCAGAAAAAGCGCCGGGTACTGCCCTCGTGTTACGTGGAGGACGAGGGACTGGAAAGGGGACGGTTATTAATTGGATGCTACGCATATTTGGTGTTCACGGTATGCAGATTTCCCAATCTCGGCACCTGACCGGAAACTTCAACGCACATTTGCGCAGTTTGCTTTTTCTGTTTGCCGACGAAGCTTTTTTTGCGGGTGATAAATCAGCGGAAGGAGTGCAAAAAGCAATTATCACAGAGAGTACTTTAGCTGTTGAGCAGAAGGGTGTGGACGTTGTAACGGTAGTAAATCGCCTCAAGCTGGCGATGGCGAGTAACAATGATTGGGTCATCCCCGCTGGGTACGACGAACGTCGGTACTGTGTTATTGACGTTTCAGACAGACGCAAGCAAGACCACACATACTTTGCCAAGCTAAACGACCACATGGACAACAAAGGAGGGCTCGAAGCATTCTTGGATTTCTTGCTGAAAGTTGATTTGTCCCAGTTCAACGTCCGAGCTGTACCTTCGACCAAAGCTCTGGAGGAGCAAAAGCTGCTGACTATGCCACCAATTGCATCGTGGCTTTATACCCGATTGACCGAGGAACGGTTGACTAGGTTGAGTTCAGACTGGCAACCAAGGCAGCTAAGGGATGCTATCTGTGAAGACTTCGCGGAGTTTGTGAAAGCACACGGCTACCGTTACGAGCACTTGGATTCTGCAACTATTGGTAAGAAGCTGCGAGAGTTGATTCCCGAACTGGGTGATGCGCGTGAGGCAAGCGGGAATCGGCGGGGACAATGGTTATTTCCATCCTTGGAGGTATCCCGTCAGGCATTCGCAAATCGTATGGGGCTGGAACACCTCGAATGGCCGACGGAAAGGGTTGATTAGTAGCAGTTTGGCAGCCTTGGATGGTTTTGGTTACTGCCTTGGATACCCGAAACCCTTATGGATAGGCACTCTCAGCGGTTTTATCCAAGGTAACCATAGTATTTTATATATTCAAGGGGAAATAAAGGATAAGGGGTTTATACCCCACATGCCCCGTGCCCGGCGATTTCTCAAAAAAACCGTGGTTGCCTTGGATACGGCCCTGTAACCCACGCTAGCACTGGTGTTTGGGTATCCAAGGCAGTATCCACGGTGCCCCGATTTGCCTTGGATGGTTGGTTGCTTTAACGGGGTTAACATCGAATTACCAGTTTTTTCAAAAAGGAGAATAGCATCATGGTCAACGCTTCAACTTACAACACGTGCATCAAAATCGTAACCACCACCTACTCTGACGAAACAAGTACAACACTTGACCTTAAGTCACCGGGAGTATCAATCCGACTGGATATGCTTCAATTGCTAAAAAATCGAATGCCCGAGGCCAACTGGCCGGGGTACTTCAACATCGGAGGAACAAGTAAAAATATGCAGAAATACAGGGAGGGTGAAACCTTCGATCGGGAAGCGCAAACGCTACAGTTCTTAGATGACGCGGTGCATGAGATCGTTTCAATACTAGCAAGTGCATCGCTTCGCGCAGAGAATAACTACCGTTCAGCACTTGCCCGTGGTATCGACTCATATGTACCAATGGAACTGATTGAGGAAGAACTGGCACGTTTTGATCGTGCAATTGGTATAGTCAAAGTGCTTAACATAATCTGTGCTACTGATGGAATACACGACGAAAATCCTGAAGCAGTGCTTCATGCGGCGGTATCCATGTTTAAGAGTTACAAAACTATCGGGGACTTGAAGAAGGCAGCGCGACGCACCCCGTTAACCGACCCTTTAACCCGGCACTAATTCACCATGCCTAGAGGTTCCGCATCCCCGGAAACAATCGCCGCACATGCGGCGGCAATAACAACATGGTGGGTCTGTAACCCATCACGGCTGACCCACTACACCCCGAAGCAGCTTGAACAGGTGCTAGGTGCCTCTATGAGGGCGCTGGGTGGGTCGTTGGAGTTGTGCCGCTGGCTGCATGTGAGTATCTGGCATCGGTCAAGTAATCGACGTGTTCTGAAAACTTACTGGATACCACCCGGAGGCAGAGCACCGCGCCCGGTGCGAGGGAGGCCAAGCTATGCCACGTTGGTTAATCTGCTTTCGTGACTGATTCATTCCATCAGTGCCGACAGATTCAGAGTATGCTGGGTATCTCGCTCTGGATAAAGAAAGTAATTATGGAAGATGTGCAGAAAACACTCGATGCAGCAGAAGAAGCTTTATTACGCGCAGATGCAGTAAGGCTTGCGGCATTTCATGCAGTAGAGAAGGCTCGAGAGGCGCTTAGTCTTAAAGCAGCGGGGGTAGCTGCCGGGCTTCTATTAGACGCTGCTGGGGCGGCTGCTACGGCTCTTAAGGCCGCTGAAATTAAGTCACTGGAAGCATGGGAGGAAACTGTGACCCGTCTACTGGCGCGTTCTATAGATGTTGAGACGTTAAAGCGTTGAGATTGTAACGCTGAGTTAGCCGAAAGTTATTAAATTATTAAAATCACATAGTCCATTCGGACTATATCAATACCCATGCAATAGGTATAGGCTTCTGGCATCAGGCTAAGAATGTTCCCATATAAAAATTGCCGCCCTGTATGACTCCGCAAATGTGGGGCAATTTAACTTATCTTTGGAACATTATGAATCTCATTAAACTGGCTGTTGTAGCAGTAGTTATTTCTTTGTTTGGCGGTTGTGGCGGCGGTAGTTCATCAACTACGTCTACTGCGTCTAATTCGGGACCCACAAGTTACACATCTGCCGCTATGGTGGGAGAATTACTTACCTATTCAGTAGATACGACGGCATTAACATACAGCTATACCATTACTGACAGCCAATACGGATTATCTGGGCATACCGGATCAGGTACGTTGACACATAACCCCGACGGCACCTACTCACCTTCAGGAATCAGTAATGCAAAGATTTTCGTGCTGCCTAATGGTCTGTTACTGGGTGCCTTCCGGGAGACTATCAACGGAGTTCTAACAACTGTTCCTATTATCGGGATGTCTAACCCGGTGACTACCTTTAGTGCTGCTGCCGGGACATATAACTATGTCGAACGTTACTGCATTACAGGTACATGCACTTCTGATTATGGAACATTTCAAATCACTTCCGGTGGAACATGGAACTCGTGTAGGTTAGGAAACCTGACAACTGGATGCACCGGAACAGCCAGTTCAGGAACTTTAAACTCTTTGGGTGGTGGAGCATTTCAAGTGTTGAACGGTGCAACTGTAATCGGCACAGCACTCGTATTAAACTCTGGTGGACAGAATGTTGTGATGCTTGACTTGAATAACGCTAGCAACGGATTGGGCCTACTTGTTGGCTCGGCTCAGCAGACTGTGACTACGACGCAGACTAACGGCACTTGGTACGGAGCATCGAACACAGGCTTATATGGTACTTTTACAGCAACGGGAAGCCAGATTGCCTATATAGCTGTCAATGGTGTTGCAACAAATGCTACTTCGACATTAACTTCTAATGCACCTTGGGCGGGTTTTGCAACATCGGGTTCAGGTGGTGTTGCTCTCTTAGCTGGCACAGGTGTTTACGCGTCTGTGAATAGCGGCGGTTATGCTGAAATAGGGATCAAGATAAATTAAGTGTCCATGACCCGCAGTTATCTTGGCAGCGGGTTTTCTATTTTGGACTGGTGTTGACAATCATATATTAATCACAAGTCATAGTAATAATTCAAGTTCGAAATATAGGTAAACCGATATGAAAAAAATATTTTATATAGCTGTATTGTCACTCGCTGGTTGTGTGTCCTCTACTGGAATTGTGAAGATTTCTGACGATACTTTCATGCTTGGGGCACAAGACCCTAATACTAGGTCCTCATCTGATGTTAAGGTTGCGCTATACAAAGAAGCTAATGCCTTCTGTCAGAAGGATGGAAAAAAGTTTATTCAGCTATCAAACGTAGGTGAAGACTTTAAGCCGGGGTCAAGCGCGAGCGCTGAAATACAGTTCAAATGCCAGTAGGCAATAATCTTAAAACAGCCATTAGAAATTGCACGTTCGCGTACCGCTGTGACCAGAAGTGGGAAGAACTCAAGGAAACCGAGCAAGCTACGGTTAGGTTCTGCGATGCTTGCAAGCAGGAAGTCTTTTTCTGTGATACTAACGACCAATTAGCTGACGCAATAAAGCACAATCTATGCGTGGCTATATGCATTGAACCTAGTATACGTAAACCAATAATCCTATTGGGGCTACCTGCTATAGACAGGAAGAACGCACCTAAGGGAAAGGGATGGGTGTAGAAATATGTACTACACCATTGTGTGTTATACCTGCGGTGTTCTCATTACCGCCGCTATCGCGTACCGCTTGCTGAATATCCTTCGGCGCAGACGCCAACGATTCATGAAGAACCGGGAGTTTGTCCCTAGCCCACCCTTGGGTGGTGTTGAGTACGACTTTATTTGCTGTCTAAGGGCTGATGGAACGGGCGGAAAGACTACTGTTAGACGCGTTACTAAGGAGTGAGGGGATATTAACTTACTCGCATCTGTTGCGTAGGTAGCTGAAAAAGGCGTTACTCAGTCTGTTCCACAGCCCAGCATCACACTATATCTATTCTTGTTAACGTAGCAGTCATGATAGGCGACATTTCTGTTTTATAGCCTGTAGCCGGGATCAGGTATCTATGGTTTGTGCTCTGTAGGTGGTTCAGTTTAGTTGGAAAAAACGAACCAAAAAATCCAGCAAAAATTTTGGCAAGTAATACGGCTTACGCTTACCGTCAACTAAGTACCCAATTTTAAATGTTGAAAGAGACTTACCCTAAGAGGGGAGTGGGGGTCGATTGGTTGGGCCCGTGGGCACCCCGGTTGGCTTTGTCTGGATTGGTTTGGTTGGGTTGCTTTTTTTGGATAGGTTATTTTGTAATAGACTGTTCTATAAGGTTTAATTGTTTGTAGGCTTGATTCTATATGTAAGGGCGTCTTGCCCGCATATGGGAGTACCTAATCATGACCACGTTATCAATAAAATCATATTCGAGACTGTCTGACACTGAGCTACTGGGAAAGCTTGTCGGAGTTCGGCAAGCAAAGAAACTGTATATGGGTTCGCTGGCATCCGTGTTCACCTCGGGGCATGACACGCCATTACTAGCAAGGGAACTGGTTAAGCGGTGGCTATGTGAAGAAATGAAAGCCGGGGATGCTCTGAACTCGCCGGGGGCTGTGCGTGATTACCTCAAGTTACATTTTACGGGCCAAGAGTTTGAAAGCTTCGTGGCTATTTTCCTTGATGCTCAGCACAGGGTCTTAGAGATTAATGAATTATTCCGTGGCACGTTGACCCAGACAAGCGTCTACCCCCGTGAGGTAGTGAAAGCCGCACTCAAGAGCAATGCCGCCGCCGTGATACTCGCACACAACCACCCAAGCGGAGTAGCAGAGCCTAGCCAGTCAGACAGAATGCTTACTGATGCCCTTAAACAGGCCTTGGCACTCGTTGACGTTCGCGTGCTGGATCACATGATAGTGGCAGGGGTTGAGGTACTAAGTTTTGCAGAGCGCGGGATGGTGTAATTTTGTCAAAGAAGCTAACCAAATCAGTAAACATACTAACGTATAAATATTTGATTATATTGATAAATATTGTTTTATTTTGTGTTGGTTCTGGTATAATTCTCATGTTGGCCTTCGCCAGCAAAACGGGGGCAAGAGTGGTGGAACACCCAAACCCCCTAATCAAAACGTAACACTATTCAGGAGTATTACATCATGACTAAGAACTATTCTACCCTTGCACCCGTGATTAGCCTATTCACCTGCACACCCCTTGCACAACGGTTTATAGATGACCCTGCACTGTATGCCTTGGCGGTTGAAGAAGGTTGCTCTGGTATGTCTGACTCAGAACTCGCTGATATGGATGCTTATGTTGAACAGTGCATGAACTCAGAACAGAAGCACTACGACCTGATAAACAACTATGACGATTAAGGCAGCTTTACCCCGAGACAGCCACTCTTCGGAGTGGTTTTTTATTGCTGGCTAGGTGATTAGGGCTATTGTGACAGCCGCCGAGTGTCCCCCTAGGTGTTCCCCTTTTTTACTTTACAAAGAAAAAAGACCTAGGCAATTACGCACTAAGTCTTTGATTTTGTTGGTAGGTCGTGGCAGATTCGAACTGCCGACCAACGGATTAAAAGTCCGCTGCTCTACCGGCTGAGCTAACGACCCATGTCCATTAAGGAAGCGCGCATTATACGGATTAGCCGCTTGCTGTCAACGCGAAGAGAAGGATTTAGGTATTATAGTACCGTGTTGGGTCAGCCATTCCGGCCACTTTAAAGCCATCCCGGCGCAAACGGCAAGAGTCGCAGACTCCGCACGCACGTCCGGTTGAGTCTGCCTGATAACAGGATACGGTCAGACTGTAGTCAACCCCCAGCTGCTCACCCATTCTAACGATTTCAGCTTTGGATAAGTTGATTAGTGGCGCATGCAAGCTCAAGTGGCTCCCCTCCACTGCAGCCTTGGTGGCAAGATTAGCCATATTTTCAAAAGCGCGAATAAACTCCGGACGGCAATCAGGATAACCTGAATAGTCCACTGCATTCACGCCAATGAAGATGTCCTGTGACTTCAATACTTCCGCCCATGCGAGTGCCAACGACAGCATGATGGTATTGCGCGCCGGAACATAGGTAAGGGGAATTCCCGTAGAAGGTTTTTCCGGCACGGAAAGACTCATATCAGTCAAGGCAGAGCCGCCAAACGCGGTTAGATCAACATGAATGACACGGTGTTGGGCTGCTCCCAGTGCTCGCGACACATTCTCCGCAGCAGCCAGCTCGGCATGATGGCGCTGACCGTAGTCTACACTGAGTGCGTAGCAATCATAGCCTTGCTGACGAGCCTGAGCCAGCACAGTGGCAGAGTCTAACCCGCCGGACAATAACACTACAGCTTTCTTCATACCCAGCACCAACAGGTTAATTTGCGGATTTGCTTTGCGCTTCCTTGATTTTTGACAACTTCACTTCGGCAACCGCGGCCTCTTTTATGTCCGGACTAAATAAAACAGTATACTTGTAATGAATCATCGCGTTTTGAGCATCATTTAACCGGGAATAAGTTTCAGCCAAATAATAGTGGCCCAATCCATTGGCAGGGTCAATTTCCAGCGCCTGATTAAATCTGATAACAGCAGCTTCGAATTCACCTTCTTTAAATAAATTAAAAGCTTGGGTAAATTTTTCCTTGGCTTTGGCTTTTGTTTCTGGAGTGAGCTGCTGCGAAATGAGTTTCTTGTTTTCAATCTCTTCCTGCTCTTTGGTCAAATTGGTCTCTTCTACTTCTGACCTATATAACGTGCCGGTTTTATTAAGTTTAATCGACTTTACCCATTGCTCTCTATCAGGACAAGTGCTTCCAATGACATAAGAAATCTCATCCGCATAATAAAGCTCACAGGGTTCTTTATGGGAACTCTCGTTTGACGATTTAATTTCCTGGCTAACCACATAAATGTCGCCAATCAAATTTAAATCCTTCATTTCAGGGTGATCTTGCCCAAATATTTGGGCGGTCACTTTATTGGTCACCTCAAACGTTATTCCGTATTTTTCTGACTCATTCATCAATGAATACGAAAAGAATAATGCATTACCCACTTTGAGCGGGAACAATGCCCCGTCAATTCCTTTTATTTCCTTCACTGCTTTTGACACAGATTTTGCTCTAAAGGATCTGTCATTCACTTCGCCTTGAGCAACCGCTAACTGAAACAGACCACCCAGAGTAGTGATGCTTTTTCCATATGGCTCCTCCCCCACGGGGGACAGAATTTCCTCATTTGTTTTTTTGGATGTTCGCCTGGAAGATTTCAGTTTTTCATCTTCGCCCGTATTGGCAAATTTAATATAACTCAATCCCTCGTCCACTACGGAAGCGTTCACCACTTCAAAAGTGATCACTTTGTCGCTATATTTAACTTCCTTCAGCTTGAGTTCCGGGCTTGCAGTAAATTGTTCATTTTCCACGACTACTTGGGGAAATTTCTTCAAATCCACAGCCTCGGCAAACCATCCTGCATGGGCGGCACCTGAAATAAGTGCCACGCTTCCAATCGCCATTTTGAGCTTACTCAACATTTTAGACTTCCACTAATAATTTAAACTTCCCAGCCGCACAAAAACCAATCAGAACTTATATCCCCGCCTAATTTTCAAATGGATTATCACTCTTCTTTATAGGCGCGGCACTATTCACAGGAGGGCTAATTTTTTCGGGCTGAATGGCACGTGCGCTGATCGCCGTTTTTTCAGTATCGGCATTTCCATTGGGGGCACTCTTATTCGGTAACGAGTCTTGCACAGCGAGCTGACCTGTTGTCCGGTTTTTTTGCAGACTTTCCTGAGCAGCCACATTGCTTACAGGAGCTGGAACAACACTCGCTGCAGGAGCAACTGGAGCCACCGCAGCCAAACCCTGAGCGCCAGAAGCCCGCCCACTATCAACCGGAGTGGACACCTGACCAGCCTGAGCGCCCACCCCATTTATAGCTGGTGCTAGCTGAACCACCGGTGCCACTATCTGGCTGTTATTGAGAATCGGGGTCTGTGCAGCAGAAACTGGCGTCTGAATTGCGGGCGTTTGCACCTGAGGTGCTATTTGTCCAGCTGCTGCTTGTATAGTTGGTGCAGCCGACTGCACGGGGGGAGAGACAACCTGTCCAGCTGCTGCCTGAGTCACCGCAACCATTGCCTGAACATTCGTTGCGGGTATCTGTCCGCCAGCATTGGATACTTGATCAGCTAAGGCGGTTGAGTGGGTAACGGGAACAGCTGAAGCTCCCGCTGATGTTGCCACTTGCTCAACCGGTGTTACGATTTGTGCAGCCGGTACGGCCACCGTTGAACCCGCTGCAGCAGCTTGCCCCAAAGGTGCTGCTGCCTGTGCAACATTGCTTGTCACCGGCACCGCAGAAGTAGCCGCCTGCGATTGTTCCACCGCAACGGCTCCCGTAATTTTCTGAGAGGGAACGACCGCCACCTCTTTAGTTGCTGAGTTTTGGCTATTAGTTGCCGGAGAGGGAGAATTGCCCGTTGCTCCCGCTTGGGGAATATCGATTAACTGCTTTTTACTGACTTCTTGGACCGGTTTATCAATAGCCGGAGGATTATCAGCAACGTCAAAGGGATTGGAAAGGCTTTGCCGTTTTAACTCATCCAGCTCCTTGGCTTTTAATATTTTGTTTTGTTCGTCAGTTTTTGCTTTTTCTTCGGCTAGTCTTTGTAATTCCGCAGCTTTTGCTGCCTCTTCCTTTTCCTTGGTGTTATCTGTTGCGTTGTAAATCAGTTTAGCCGCACCGGTAATGAGGTCAAAAATCTGTGCGACTATAATTTTACCTTCCGGATTGGCATCCTCAAATTGCGGGTCACAACAAACGGCATTCGCCGGAGGCAAGTTCCCCAGGCCACTAACTGCACTTCTTACCATGTCGGGAGAGGTTGCCAAAACAGCACCCCATGCGGGTTGCCCATTGATCGCAATGATTAATTGCATCAAACCAAAGAAATATAATCGACTCATGATATTAATCGAGTACTAAGGCATTTATTAGGAGATCAACATCTGAAAGCTAAAGATGGCGTATTCCTTGACAAAATGGGCCGTAAAAACTTTATATGCCCCTCTGTATAGCGTACTTAATTTAATTAATTAAATCAAGAATGATTTTAAAAAATAATTTTTTCTCCAATTGACTTTAGCTTTTAATCATTTCCCCCGACTCAAGTATATCCAGTCGAAAAAAACTAATTACAGTTTGCGGTGTGGAGTGAACGGCAACGAGTTGGAGTTTGAAGTAGTGGCGCGTAAATTTCGGCGCTTGATGGAAAATGAGATACTGGAGTTCGTTTAAATCAATGAATATATAGTTCAATCAATGCCCTGGAACGTTACCCCAAAGAAGTTTATGCAATTGAACCTGCATACGCACGGGTAAATGGTCGCGCAAAATCCAGTCCGCCAAATTGCGAGGGGAAAGTGTGTCTTGAACCGGTGCAAACAGAACGCAACATTTTTTTGACAAATCATGCTCAGCCAGCACTTTGCTTGCCCAAATATAATCAGCCTCATCACACAAAACAAACTTGATTTCATCCTGGGTATTCAACTCATTCAAGTTATCCCACAAGTTTTTTTGCACTTCACCTGACGCGGGGGTTTTAATGTCCAACACCTTCATTACGCGACTATCCACCTGACTCACATCAAGCGCCCCGCTGGTCTCCAGAGAGACCTCGTAACCTTCATCGCAAAGCTTTTTTAGTAATGGAATACAGTTCTTCTGCGCCAAAGGTTCACCACCGGTGACGGTGACATAGTGCGCCTGATGCTTTTTGACTTGCTCAAGAATTTGATCGATGCTGTTTTCCTGTCCACCAGTAAACGCATAGCTGGTATCGCAATAACTGCATCGAAGGGGACAGCCTGTCAGTCGAATGAATACCGTGGGAAGACCAACGCGACTGGTCTCCCCCTGTAAGGAATAAAAAATTTCATTAATGCGCAGTTGCGACACGTTACTACTTGAGCTTTGCCAAAAGTTTCTTGGCTTCCCCAGCCGCTATACTTTCGGGATACTTTGCAGCCAGTTGTTTAAAAGTTTTCTTTGCCGCAACATTATTTTTGAGTGCTATCTGGCAATTGATAATAGCCAACATGGCATCCGGGGTCTTCGGGCTGAAAGCGTATTGTGTCGACAACACTTGATAATTGGCCAATGCGTTCGGATAATCCTTCAATGCGAAGTAGGCCTCACCAATCTCGTAATGGGCATTCGGAACGTAAACCGAATCGGGAAATTGTTTGATAAATTCCTGAAATGCGGCAATAGCATCCTGATTCTTGCCTGATTTGAAGAGGCTTTGTGCTGCTTCGTAAGCACGATCTCCTTCTACAATCGGAGCATTATTACTTTGCTGGGCCTCAGCAGTTTCAAAATGGCGCAGACGAGTATCAAGGTCAATGTAATAATCTTTTTGGCGCTTCTCTGAATCTTGCAATTTGTGCGTCAACTCTTCATTCTGCCCACGCAAATTGCGCAACTCTTCATTCAGACTTTCAATTTGCGATTGCAGATCCAGCAGGGTGGTACTCCCCTTCTTGTTTGTTGCGGCCTGCTGTGTATTTATATCAGATTGCTTTTTAGTGGAATCTTCCAACTTTGAGACGCGATCTCCAATCTGCTGTATTTGAAGCCGCGCCTCGTCGTCGCTAAACAAACCTGCAAAAGCCTGTCCGCAAAACACGCACAGTCCGGCGATCAGCAAGATGTGCAATTTCATGTTAATTGGCGTTGTAGTTCAGATCGGTACGGCGATTCTGCGACCATGAAGCTTCGTCATGTCCGGTAGCCTTTGGCTTCTCTTCACCATAACTGATGGTTGAAATTTGGTTTTCCCTGACTCCGCCTGCCTCCAGCAATTTCTTCACACCATCGGCACGGCGCTGTCCTAAAGCCAGATTATATTCATCGCTGCCGCGTTCGTCACAGTTCCCTTCCAGACGCACTTTCTTGTCGGGATGTTCACTTAAATACTTCGCATGAGCTTCCACAATAGCACTGTCATCCGCCTGTACTACCGCAACATCTAAAGGATAAAATACGCTGCGCTTGGCCAATATGCTGTTTGCATCATTTAATGGATCAACTGCTGCCACGGGGGGAGGAGCCATTTTTGCAGCGGCATCTCTCGCTGCAGCTTCTTTTGCAGCAAGCTCCCTTGCCGCAACGTCTCTTGCAGCCGCATCTCTGGCGGCAGCCGCTTTTGCAGCCTCTTCCTTAGCCATCGCATCTTTTTCTGCGGCATCAGCCGCAATCTTTCCAGACCCGGATACATCGCTATTCGTGGTGCTGCAACCACTTAGAAAACCTGCAAACAAAACCAACGCGGCACTCAAAATAAATTTATTCATAATGGAACTCCTTGAGTTATTTAATCGAAGCTACTGCCTTAGATACGCACCCCACATCGGGTCGCGAATATCTCCAGCCTGGGGAAACATCTTTTGCTTAACTCTGCCATCACTGGATACAGTGGCTAATATACCACGCCCCTGCGCTTCGGTGGCAAACAATACCAGTTTGCCATTGGGAGAATAGCTTGGTTTCTTTTCCCATCCGCCGTCCGTCAACACCTGCATCTGCCTCGTTTGAAAGTCTTCAGTGGCAATATAAAAACGACCATTACTCCAGTTCGAGAAAACAAAACTCTTGCCATCGGGACTATAGCGGGGCGAGAAATTGTTACCCCCTTCAAAAGTCAGGCGTTCAGCCTGCCCGCCTTCAACCGCCATCCGGTAAATCTGCACACTGCCGCCACGGTCGGAAGCAAATATCAGACTTTGTCCATCCGGCGAAAAACTCGGCTCGGTATCTATGACACCATTAGCCGTAATTTGGTTCAAACCGGTCCCATCAGGATTGACCAGATATATATGTGAACCGCCATCACGCGTCAACACAATGGCAAGCTGCCGTCCGTCCGGCGACCAGGCCGGGGCACTGTTGCTGCCGCGAAAGTTGGCTACGACGATGCGCTGGTTGGTCAGCAAGGATTGCACATACACCACTGCGTGATCCTGCTCAAAGGTCACATAGGCAAGATGGCTGCCATCCGGCGACCATGCCGGAGACATAATCGGCACGTTCGCGGACAATACGGTCTGCTCGCCGTAACCATCACTGTCGGCAACCACCAGCCGGTTACTTTTTCCTTGCCGGTTCACATACACGATACGCGTACTAAACACGCCCGGATCACCGGTCAACTTCTCAAAAATCATGTCCGCTATTCGATGGGCAATCGCCCGCAACTGATCTTTTTTTGCAGAGACTTCCTGTCCGGTCAGCTCCGTTTGTTTGACGGCATCCAGCAAGCGAAATTTCACTGCAATATGACCGTTCGGCTGTTCTTCCGCACTTCCGATGGACAAGGCGTCCACGCCGGCCCAATCAGCGTACACCACCTCGCGCGGCTCATGCGGCGCCTTGCCCGAGGGATTAACCAACCGGAACAATCCGCTGCGCTGAAGGTCGGCCGACACAATGCCACTGATACTTTGCGGCAGTTTTTCCTCGCCCGCAAACGGCACAATCGAAATCGGAATCTGATGCTCGCCGGCTCCGGTAATTTGAATATCCAAAGCAGCGCGCGCTGGCAGCACCGCACCCAATAAAATCAGCACACAACAATATCTAAGCAACTTCATTCCTTTCATGAACTATTCCTTTGGCTTGAAGGTGAGATGCAACTCCCGAAACTTACCAAACAGCGATGGATCGGGAGGCACCGGCAAGGGTTCCGCCTTCGAGATAGCGCGATCCACCGCATCATCATAAGCCGCGCTTCCGCTCGGTTTGGTCAACTTAGTACTCATCACCGAGCCACCGGGTATTAATATTACATTGAACTCAGCCTCCGCATTATCCGGCACATCAGGCGGCATGACGATGAAGCGCTTTATTCTTGCCTTAATCCTATCCGTATATTCTCCCACGACCTTGTTTGTCGCTGCATCTTGCGCCGCCCGCGCAAGATCTCGTGCTGCTTGTGCAGCTTGCGCCTCCAGCACCTTTGGATCCACTTGTACCTGTTCAACTTTCTTTGGCTGGGCTGCCTTTTCAATCACCTTCGCAGGTTCAGGCAACTTTACCGGAGGCTTTTTCTTTACGGACAATTCGATCTCGGCCTTGGGCTGCACCACAGGTTCGGCCAACTTCGGCGTCTCAATCGGTTTGGCTGGTTCCGTTGGCATAGGCGGAGGAGGCTCCACTTTGTGCTCAACCTGCGGCACAGGCAACGCACTCCAAATCTCCACCTCCATTCCTTGCGGCTGATCGTTATGCCAGTTCACACCAAAATATAACAGTGCAAAAAACGCACCATGCACCACCAGTGCCAATAGTCCGGCGGGGAGTTTATACGGATCCGAATAAGAATAAGCTAATGTGCTCATTGTCCCTTGGCTTGAACCAGCAACCCAACCTTTTTGATTTGCTGCTGCTTCAAAACGTCCATCACGTTGATCACCTCTTCGTAGCGCACATTTTTGTCCGCAGAAATAACAACTGACTGATCTGCGTTGAACAATTGTTTCTCTTTCAATTGTTCGACCAGCTCTGCGCGAGATACATCCTGATCCTGCTCGCTTTTGCTCAGATCACGCAGAGCCAAAGTATTATCTTTTCTGATTACCACCACCAGCGGTGCAATCGGTGGGGCCAGCGACTTGCCCACGCTGGGCAAATCAATCTGACCCGGGTTCATCAGCGGTGCAGTAATCATGAAGATCACCAACAACACCAGCATCACGTCGATGTAGGGCACCACGTTGATCTGGCTGATCGGTTTGAGGGCGGAACGGCTACTCATGGCTGCACCTCCGACACGTTACTGGCGAAGCCAGCCATTTGCGGGAGGAGGTGCAAGGCAGCCATTTCCGCACCCACCGCTATCGCGCACCGTGTCATGGCTGTACCTCCAACACGTTACTGGCGAAGCCAGCTGTTTGCGGGAGGAGGTACAAGGCAGCCATTCCCGCACCCACCGCTATCGCACACCGTGTCATGGCTGCCTCTGGAGTACGTTGGAAAACTCTTCCATGAAACTTTCGAAGCGCGAAGACAATCGCGTAATGTCATGCGCATAGCGGTTATAGGCTACCACGGCAGGAATTGCGGCAAACAGGCCCATCGCGGTGGCGACCAACGCCTCGGCAATACCGGGGGCAACGTGCGCCAGCGTGGCCTGCCCCACATTCGCCAACCCCCTGAACGCATTCATGATCCCCCACACCGTACCCAGCAAGCCGACGTAAGGACTCACCGAGCCCACCGTGGCAAGAAATGACAAATGCGATTCAAGATTATCCATCTCACGCTGATAGGTGGCTTTCATCGCCCGACGCACACCATCCATCACCGAACTGTTATCCATGCCGGCTTTTTTCTTAAGTTTAACGAACTCTGCCAGTCCTGCGGCAAAAATACGTCCCATGCTACCCGCCTCACCGCCCGACACATTGGAGTTCTGGTATAACCGGTTGAGGTCGGACTGACTCCAGAACAATTCCTCAAATTCCTCGCTCTGTTTCACAGCCAATCGAATGGCAAACATCTTCAGAAAAATATACCACCAAGACATCAGCGAAACCAACAGTAGCAACCCCATCACCAGTTGCACCAACACACTGGCGTTTTGTATCAAATGTAAAAAAGACAAATCTTTTACCAAATCCATATTTATACTTTCCATTGATCCCGCAACACTTCGGGAATACTCACCGGTTTAAAATTGCTCATCGACACGCAAACCAAATGCACCTCAGCTTCGACCAACACTTCCTCGCCGCGCATCACGTTCTGTAAAACCACCACGCGGCTTCGTCCCGTTTCCCTGACTCCTGCAGTCACAGTCAGCAAATCATCCAGTAACGCGGGTTTCAGATAATCCAGCTTAATCGAGCGCACGACAAACACCACGCCAAATTCCTTCAGCAGCCCGCCATTGGTGTAACCGTAACGCTCCCGTAACCACTCAGTCCGTGCCCGCTCCATAAAGTTCACATAACTGGCGTGATATACCACCCCGCCCGCGTCTGTGTCCTGGAAATAGACACGAATGGGTAAACTAAAAATTGACTTATGTTGACTCATCCCACAATTCCTTTTTGTGCCGACACTGCGTCTTCGAGCAAAGTGCGATCCCGCTCCAGTTCGGCGCGTAACTCTTCTTCACTGGGTAAAAACATTATGTGAAAAAGTAAGACTTCTTTCTTCCTCATCACTTGAGGCGAGCATACCCCCTCTCCCACTGGGGTAACCAATGACTTGCTGCGTTTTTTGCAGCTTAGGCAGATGGCTAGTTAGTTCATCAGAGGGTTGGGGAGGGGGAACACTCGTTGAGCAACTCCACTCCTCCACCAACCTCGGTAGCACCAGATCGACATTCAGCGCCGCATCGCGCTTAATCGCATTCGCTTCCCAGTACAGCCCCAGTTTTTGTTTGGTGAGATGCTCCACCAGCAGGCGGCGCAATTGCTGCTCGTTCAGATGATCGAGTTGGTCAAGCAGGTTGGCTGCACGGGTAGGTTCGGTCATATAGCCTTATCCGTTTATTAAGGAGCAGTTGACCAGTCGTACAGGTGCAGTCCGGGCACTTGAGCAAAGGCACGGTCCGCGCTGACCAGCGTACAATTTTCGGCCATGGCATGGCTGGCGATAAGCAAGTCCATGGAAGCCAGCGGTTTGCCCAGCGTTTCCAGTTCCGTGCGCAATAGGCTGTAACGTTGGGCACTGGCGGATGACCACGGCAAAATATCTACTGAAGCCAGGTAATTTTCCACGATGCGGCGCAGATCGGTATTGATGGCACGTCTGACCAAACCGAAGCGCAGTTCGGCCTCGGTGATGACGGAAATGCAGGACGACCGCTCGTTCAGGATTGCGCTCAGAGTTTTGGCCCGATCCTTGATAATGGCTGAGACGGCATTGGTGTCCAGCATCAGAAGTGCGCTCACGGCCAATCACGCTCCACGGTGGCACCGGTGTCACGCAAGTTGCCGAGTGCATCAAGGTCTTCCTGCGGAATCAGGGGCAGGAGCTGGTCACGCAGCTTGATCCAAGCCTCGAATTTCCGGTTGCGCGGACTCAAGATAACATCCCCGGTAACTTGATCGCGCCGGATTATGACTTCGTCCCCTTCAAAGCGGAACTCAGCAGGCAGACGCACGGCCTGGCTACGACCATTTTTGAAAAGCTTGGCGGTTTGCATGGTGAGGTTCCTTTATTCAACTTGATATATACCGTGATTTATACCACTTATAAGCGAAGCATTCAAGCCAAATGATCCTTTAACTATACGTATCGTCAAAGTCGTGTTCACCCCGCAATCCCCGGCTCATCCCACAATTCCCTGTTATGTGCATTTCGCGGCTGCACCAGACCGAAATGCTGGTAAGCGTTCGCCGTGGCGATTCTGCCGCGCGAGGTGCGCTGCAAATAACCCTGCTGAATGAGGTACGGTTCCAGCACATCCTCAATGGTGTCACGCTCTTCGCCTATGGCTGCGGCAAGGTTATCCACTCCGACCGGGCCACCGGCGAATTTCTCGATAACAGTTTGCAATAGTTTTCTATCCATCACGTCCAACCCCTGCGCATCCACATCCAGCATGGTCAGCGCGGCATCGGCCACCTCGCGCGTCGCGTTACCATCCGCCCGCACTTCGGCGTAATCGCGCACGCGGCGCAATAAACGATTGGCGATGCGTGGCGTGCCTCTTGACCGCTTGGCGATTTCCAGCGCACCTTCGGGCGAGATGGGCAGTTCCAGCAAACCGGAAGAGCGCGTGACAATCCGCTGCAATTCGGTCACGGTGTAAAACTCCAGCCTCGCGACGATGCCGAAGCGGTCGCGTAGCGGATTGGTCAGCATACCGGCGCGCGTGGTCGCGCCTACCAGCGTGAACGGCGGCAAGTCCAACTTCACCGAACGCGCCGCCGGGCCTTCGCCGATCATGATGTCGATCTGGTAATCTTCCAGCGCGGGATAGAGAATTTCTTCCACAACGGGCGAAAGGCGGTGTATCTCGTCGATGAACAGTACGTCATTCGGTTCGAGGTTGGTCAACAGTGCGGCGAGGTCTCCGGCGCGCTCTAAAACCGGCCCGGAAGTCTGGCGCAGGTTAACGCCCATTTCTCGCGCGATAATGTGCGCCAATGTGGTTTTGCCCAGTCCCGGTGGGCCGAACAGCAACACATGGTCGAGCGGTTCTTTTCTTTTGCGAGCGGCCTCGATGAAGATGGAAAGCTGCCCGCGTATTTTTTCCTGGCCGACGTATTCGTCCAGATGCTTGGGGCGCAAGGCGCGCTCAAGCGCCTCTTCCTGATGAGAGGCAGGAGTAGCCGCGATGAGTCGCGGTTCGGAGGTGAGATTGTCGCTGTGGATCATATGGGGTTTGTCTTTTGTACTGATTATATTACGGGCACCTTACGGGAACCTTATGTCTATCATTGAAACAAACGAAAATCAAAAGGAAAATGTCCGTGCGAACTGATTTTAATTTTTCTGATATCACGATGGACGGGGTTAATCAGGTAGTTTCGCGTGTGGGGAACAATCGCGCTTGGCACAGCCAGAAGTGCCGAACCTGATTCCCTCAGCCAGGCATCCCCTGTCGCCCTGGTCAGCTCTAAAAGTTTTCGCCAATCGGGGTCAAGACTGCTCTCATCAAGTTCAATGAGGTGAATACTATCCGGGACATCTATCATCAACAACTGATATGAGTCCGGTAACAGAGCGGGGTCGTTGAGTTCAAGATGAACCAGCACTTCCAAAAGTGCCGAGGCGGGAGAGCTGGCGGTGTAAACGATCGGCGCTCCGGCATTATGCCAACGTGCCGGTGCCCGCAAGCCGCCTTGACCGGACAAATCAAGGTAGTTGCTTATTCGCCAAACAATCACGCGAAAAAGCCTTCGTCAATCTGTACCAAGGCTTCTTCGACCAGGCGGCTACCCACATCCGTTACCAGCATTTCGATTGGAGCTCGCCCCTCGAAACGCTTCATCGGCTGGCGTAACCATGCCATCGCTTTATCTTTATTACCGAACACTGACTCTGTTTGCGCCACAACACGGGCCAGGCGCACCGCGCGATCTGATTCCTCAACCGTCAGTCTCTCCGCGTTAGCGCGGCGATGGGCCAAGGTTCTGGGCGGGGCAACCAGATCGATTTCCTGCTTCGTCACACCTTCGGCAAGCAGGCGATCAATCACGCTGAGCGGAAGCCGGTTGTGAACCAGGTTGACCAACTCCATGTCGCTGTCCGAATCATTCCGGGCGAGCAGCACAGAAAATAGAGAACGCTCACTTCGAAGCCGTTGCTCGCGGGTTGCATAAATCGCCTGGGGGGAAGCCACCCTGTTCGCGGTGCCGCTTTGTACAACCGTCACGACGCTTGACGAACCTGCCCGAGCGGCAGGCTTGCCGGCCACCGCTTTAGATGGCTTGGCTCTTGGCTTGGTCGAATCGATGGATTTATCAGTTAACACGGCGGCACCTCGTTTCGTTTTTGCAAAGTGCCGATAGTTTACGGGCAAATTGCCAAACATTCAAGTGATGGGTGCATTTTACAGTTGTGTATGCTTTGCTCGATCAGGATGCGATGGTGCGCCAGCTCGATTTTCACGCCTTGGACAGCAACTTAAGCGCCTGACGGATGCCGTCCGACACGGTGACCTCTTTGGGAAGCTGTTTGGCCGCCCAGTCGGCCTCTTTTTCGTTGTAGCCCAACGACTGCAAAGCGTTCACGATGTCGTTGCCGGATGTTGATGCCGCCGCACCTTGCGCCACGCTGCTGCCGGTCGCAACAAATTTACCCTCCAATTCCAGCAGCAAACGCTCGGCGGTTTTTTTGCCCACGCCGGGAATCTTGGTCAACCGCCCGGATTCCTTGTTTGCCACGGCAGAGGCGAGATCGCTCAGGCTCAAACCGGAGAGAACAGAAAGTGCGAGCTTCGGCCCGACTCCGCTGATTTTGAGCAACTGGCGAAAGGCCAGCCGCTCGTCATTGCTCAAGAATCCGTAGAGCAAATGCGCGTCTTCGCGCACGATGAGTTGGGTGTGCAGCACCACTTTTTCATTCAGGGCGGGCAGGTTGTAAAACGTGCTCATCGGCACGTCCAGTTCATAACCCACGCCTTGCACGTCCAGTAGGATTTGCGGCGGATTTTTTTCCAGCAGGATACCTGTTAAACGACCGATCATTAATTTATCCTAAAATTAATCCGAGTGATAGCAAACCGCCATGCGTTAACATCGCGGCGATGGTAAGTTTGATTGCCTCACCCAGTTGCTGCGGTTGTGCAGCATTGCGCAATAACAGGCGCGCGGCCTGCACACTCTGGGGCAGCGCAAACAAGGCCAGCAAAACGAGCTTCGGCAGCCAGCCCAATGACACGCTCAACAAAAGCCAAACATAGGCCAGTAACACGATCAGCAGATAACCCCAGCGTGCCTGCTGCACCGGCAGCCGTGCCACCCAATGCAATTTACCCGCACCCTTATCGGCGGTGCGGTCGGGGAATTGGTTGATATAGAGCAGGTTGGTCACCAGCAGCGCGTAAGATAGGCCCGCGATGAAGGGCGCTGTGGCGAAGCCTTTACGTTGCACGAAATCGGCACCAACGGTTATCGCAAGAAACCCCGCCGTCACACACAATTCACCCAGCCCGCGACTATTCAACCGGAAAGGGGGGGCAGAGTAAGCCCAGCCGATGAATATTCCGGCAAGGCCGATGAAAAACAGTTGGGGGGCCGAGCGCGCCATCAGCCAGAGCCCGGCTGCAACCACTCCCGCCAGCAAAGCAATGCCCAAATTGCGCGTCTGCGCCAATGTCAGCACGCCATTCTGAATAAAACGGCTGCCCCCGGTAAAAGGAAAAATACGTTCGGTGTTCTGTGCGTCAGTGCCGTTGAGCGCATCATAGTAATCATTGAGCACATTCACTCCGGCATGCGCGAGCAACCCGAACAGCAGGGTAACCAATGCAAGCGTAAAATTGAATACAAGGCCGTCGCGCCAGGCAATCGACAAGCCAATCACGCATGCCATCATACTGGCCGTAAGAAAAGCGGGGCGAGTCGCGGTAAAATAGCGGGCGAACGGATTTTGAAACGTGGCGAGCGTTGGTTCCAATGGTTGCATTTTATATCAGCCTTCCATGCCGTACACGATAGCCTTTGGTTGCCATCGCGCCCAACCCCATGCCCGCGTGCGCATGGCAGATAGCGCAGGCCAACGCATCCGCCGCATCCGGGCTGGGCGTACCTGACAATTTCAACAGGCGCTGTACCATATCCTGCACCTGCTCCTTTTTTGCGTGGCCATTACCCACTACCGCCTGCTTCACCTGCAACGCGGTATATTCCGCAACCTGCAAGTCGGCCAGCACCGCCGCACAAATGGCTGCACCGCGTGCTTGTCCAAGCAACAATGTAGATTGCGGATTAACGTTGACAAACACTTTTTCGACTGCCACCTGCTGCGGTTGATGCAGCGCAATCACTTCACTTAACGAATTCAAAATAACTTTCAAACGCTCGGGCAATTCCCCGACCGGAGTCTTGATGCAGCCGCTGGCAACATAACACAACTGTTGGCCTATTTTATCGAGCACGCCGAAACCGGTGATGCGCAGGCCGGGATCGATACCCAGAATTCGCATTATTCTTCTATTACCGCCGTAGTATAAACTTCCTGAACATCGTCCAAGTCTTCCAGCGCGTCAAGCAGCTTCTGCATGCGCACAGCGTCATCGCCGGTAAACGAGACTTCGATGTCGGCCTTCATGGTCACTTCCGCCATTTCAGGTTTAAAACCTGCCGCTTCGAGCCGTTGCTTCACATCAACAAAATCATGGGGTGCGGTAATCACTTCAAGACTTCCATCTTCGTTGTTGATGATATCTTCAGCCCCTGAATCCAAAGCCACTTCCATTAAAGCATTTTCGTCGGTGCCCGGTGCGAAAATCATCTGTCCGCAATGCTTGAACAGGAACGCAACAGAACCGTCCGTGCCCAGATTTCCACCGTACTTGGTAAAGGCATGGCGCACATCGGCCACAGTTCGAGTCTTGTTGTCGGTCATGCAGTCAACCATCACCGCTGCACCATTAATACCGTAGCCTTCGTAGCGCAACTCAATGTATTCGACGCCTTCCAGCTCACCGCTTCCACGCTTGATGGCTCGTTCCACATTGTCCTTCGGCATGTTGTTCGCGTAGGCTTTTTCCATCGCCAGACGGAGACGTGGGTTACTTGCTGGATCACTGTCACCCAGCCTTGCTGCCACCGTAATTTCCTTGATCAGGCGGGTGAAAACTTTACCGCGCTTGGCATCCTGCTTCCCTTTTCGATGCTGAATGTTTGCCCATTTACTATGACCAGCCATGTCGTTTCCCCATTAGTTACATCTCTCAGCCTCTAAGCTGTGAGAACCTACATTCAAAAGACTTGTTTAATATTATCATTTTTGGACGCATAACCCCAGTTCAAGCCTCTTCCAATATGAAATGAGTCTGAAGGGTTGACGTATTTCCAACATGAAATGAGTCTGAAATTGATTTGCCGGGTCGGTCATTATGCGAGGCATGGTGATCAACATGGAAGAAGCAAAGCTACAGACCTTGGAGCAGATCAAGGCATTTTTGGACGGCACATCGGAGGTGGCATTCCGGGTTCCAAAAGAAGATCGCAACCAGTTTATCGAGCGGGTGCTGAAGCGGTTTGGCTACGCCCCGCACGGGCGGATAGACAAAGGCGTGTTACTTCGCTATATCGGGCGTATGACTGGGCTGTCACGCCAGCAAGTCACCCGCTTGGTACGGCAATACCGTAAAGACGGGAAGCTATCGAAACGGCTTTGCGCGCCCAAGCAAGGTTTCACCTACCGTTATACCGCAGCAGATGTGGCCTTGTTGGCCGAGACGGACGTGCTGCATAGCACCCTGTCCGGACCTGCCACCAAGAAAGTCATGGAGCGTGCGTACCAAGTGTTTGGCGACCAGCGCTACGAGCGTCTGGCAGGCATCTCGGTTTCTCACCTGTACAACCTGCGTGGAAGCAAGCCGTACCAGAACAAACGACGGCATTGGAGCAAGACCAACCCGACGAGTGTTCCCATCGGCAAACGCCGTGCCCCGCAGCCTGACGGCGTGCCGGGCTACATCCGCATAGACAGCGTGCATCAAGGCGACATGGACGGCGTCAAGGGCGTGTATCACATCAATGCGGTGGACTGCGTGACGCAGATGCAATTCGTCGCCACCTGCGAGAAGATCAGCGAGGCGTACATGCTCCCGGTCATCCGGCAGTTGCTGGATGGATTCCCGTTCATCATCCTGGGGTTTCATTCGGATAACGGTTCGGAATACATCAACTACCAAGTAGCAAAAATGCTGAAGAAGTTGCTGGTCGAATTCACCAAATCCCGTCCACGGCATTCCAATGATAACGCGCTGGCAGAATCCAAGAACGCATCGGTGGTGCGCAAGCATTTTGGCTATGCGCATATCCCGCAACACTGCGCCAGTCTGGTCAACACTTTCTGTGCCGAATTTCTCAACCCCTACGTTAATTTCCACAGGCCATGCTTCTTCCCGGAAACGATCACGGACGCCAAGGGAAAAGAACGCAAGAAATACCACTACAAGGACATGATGACGCCTTATGATAAATTCAAATCAATACCTGAGGCCAGTCAATACCTCAAAGCTGAAATTACCATCGAACAACTGGATGCGCAGGCGGCAGAAATGAGCGACAATGATGCAGCCTCGGCACTCAATAACGCAAGAAAAAAACTGTTTAAAGATATCGCTGCGGCAATGAAAAAGCAGGCTTGAAAAATCAAGTTTGCAAGGCAAAGCGAACAAGCACCTATGAGTTAGACCGAACCCGAACAAAGTAATTTACTCAAATTCAAAACCCTTCGTTCAGACTCATTTCTGAATTGGAAAATACTGTTCATCACTGGAAAACTGAAAAGTGAATTTACAAATTTAAAATACTGCCTACTTAGTTACATTAAGATGTGTGAAAATAGCATCTGCAAATTATCCAATTATAAATTATCAGCTCACAAATAAAGGTGATCCATTGGCACAACCAAATTTTCAATACGAAAAACGACAAAAAGAATTAGCACGAAAAAAGAAGCAGGAAGAAAAAAAACTACGCAAAACTGAAGAACGAAATCAGTTGGCTACTGAAAATCCTGAAATACCAAGTGTTAATCCTATTGTTCAATAAACCGCATTCAGGTGGACTATTTGTTTGTAAATGCGACTACTTGTTTCAATCCAGAATACCTTCGCCGGCTGTTAATGTTAGCTACAAAATGCAAAAAGCCGAGATTACTCGGCTTTTTTCTATCTCTTAACTGAATAGGTTTATTCGTCTGCAACTTCAACTGGCAAAGCTTCAGCTGGACGGTCAAGCAATTCGACCAAAGCCATTGGAGCGTTATCACCTTTACGGAATCCAAACTTGAGAATACGCGAGTAGCCACCATTGCGAGTAGCATAACGCGGGCCAAGTTCATCAAACAACTTAACCACAATTTCACGGTCGCGCAGGCGAGCAAAAGCCAAGCGGCGATTAGCTAAACTGGGATTTTTACCCAAGGTCAAAATAGGCTCTGCCACACGACGCAGTTCCTTTGCCTTGGGCAGGGTTGTTTTAATAACTTCATGACGCAAGAGTGAAACAGTCATGTTACGCAGCATAGCCAAACGATGGCTACTGGTACGATTAAGTTTTCTGAGTCCTAAACGGTGACGCATGATTATCCTTTCTTACTACTTTTCTCTAGGCTTTGAAATTCAGCTTATTTCTCAACAGCTGCAGGCCAGTTTTCCAATTTCATGCCCAGTGACAGGCCATGTTCAGCCAACACTTGCTTGATTTCATTCAGCGACTTACGCCCCAGATTCGGGGTACGCAATAAATCATTTTCAGTATACTGAATCAGATCACCTATGTAATGTATGCTTTGCGCCTTGAGACAGTTAGAAGAACGTGGAGTCAACTCCAGATCGTCCACCGGTCTAAGCAGCATCGGATCAACTTTCGGTGCCTGCGGTTTTTCAACGGGTGCAGGCGTACCTTCCAATGCAGCAAACACAGCAAATTGTTCAACCAAAATGCGTGCCGCGTAGCGAATCGCTTCTTCCGGATCAATGGCTCCATTGGTTTCAATGTCCATAATCAACTTATCCAGATCGGTGCGTTGCTCAACACGTGCACTTTCAACGGCATAACTAACACGGTGAACCGGGCTGAAAGAAGCATCCAGCGCAATGTGTCCAACTGAGCGAGTTTCTCCGGGAATCTGACGCGCAATCGCAGAAACATAGCCGCGACCTTGCTCAACCTTAATTTCCATGTCCAGTTTGCCACCCGCTGTCAGGTGAGCAATGACGTGGGAGGGATTAATTACTTCGGTATCAGCACCCGTCGTTATATCACCTGCAGTAACAACGCCAGCGCCTTCCTTCTTCAAGGTCAGAACAGCTTCGCTGGAATTGTGAAGTTTAAGCACCAACCCTTTCAGGTTAAGCAGAATTTCTACAACATCCTCTTGTACTCCGTCTATAGAGGAGTATTCATGCAGAACACCTGCAATCTTGACTTCAGTAGAAGCAAATCCAGGCATGGAAGACAGCAGGATGCGACGCAATGCGTTGCCCAGTGTGTGTCCATAACCGCGTTCAAAAGGCTCCATCACCACCTTGGCTTGCGTGGGCGAAACTCTTTGTACATCAATAATACGGGGTTTCAGAAAATCATTCTTTTGCATATCCGGCTCCGCTTGGATTACTTGGAATACAACTCAACGATAAGATGCTCGTTAATCGTTGCAGGCAATTCAGAACGTTGTGGCTTAGCCTTAAACGTACCCTTCATAGCTTTCACATCAACCTCAAGCCATTCCGGGAAGCCACGTTGCTCGGCCGCTTGAACAGCAGCTTTAATACGCAAGTGAGCGCGGGTCTTTTCGGCAATCTCAACAACGTCACCGGGACGAACCTGAAATGAAGGAATATTGACACGTTTGCCATTTACCAAAATGCCGTTATGACGAACAACCTGACGTGCTTCAGAACGCGAAGAACCGAAACCCATCCGGTAAGAAACGTTGTCCAAACGAGACTCCAGTGTTTGCAGCAAATTTTCACCCGTAATACCGCGTTGAACTTCGGCAGCGCGGTAAGTCAGACGGAATTGACCTTCAAGCATTCCGTAAATACGACGTACCTTTTGCTTTTCACGCAATTGACCACCGTAATCGGAAACTCTAGTATTTTTCTTTTGTCCATGCTGACCAGGTGGATAAGCACGACGCTCAACAGCACATTTGTCGGTAAAGCACTTCTCACCTTTCAGAAACAACTTTTCGCCTTCACGGCGGCACTGACGGCACTTTGGATCAAGATTTCTAGCCAAGACTAACTCCTAAATTTTAGATACGACGCTTTTTCGGTGGACGGCAACCGTTATGCGGTACCGGCGTAATGTCAGAAATGCTGGTAATTTTAAAACCCGCAGCATTCAGCGCGCGAACAGCTGACTCACGACCAGGGCCTGGACCCTTAATGCGCACTTCAAGGTTTTTTACACCGCACTCAACTGCAGCTTTACCTGCTGTTTCAGCTGCAATCTGGGCTGCAAAAGGTGTACTCTTACGAGATCCTTTGAAACCGTTTCCGCCACTGGTCGACCACGCCAAAGCATTACCTTGGCGGTCAGTAATCGTCACGATAGTATTGTTAAATGAAGCATGCACATGGGCAATACCCTCAGCAACATTCTTTTTAACTTTCTTGCGCACTCGCGTGCTGGTCTTGGCCATGTCTCGAATCCTCTTTTAAATTACTTTGGCACTTATGATTATCTGTTACTTATTTCTTGGCGCCTGCGACAGACTTGCGTGGTCCCTTGCGAGTACGCGCGTTTGTACGTGTGCGCTGACCCCGTACAGGGAGTCCGCGACGATGGCGCAAGCCACGATAGCAACCAAGATCCATGAGTCGTTTAATATTCATTGAAATTTCACGACGGAGATCGCCTTCCACTGTGAATTTCGCCACTTCATCACGCAACTTATCCATCTCTGCGTCAGTGAGGTCTTTCATTTTAGTAGAAGTACTAATTCCAGCCGCTACACAAATTTCTTGTGAACGTGTACGTCCTATACCGTAAATCGCAGTTAAAGCGATCACAGCGTGTTGGTGGTTGGGAATATTTACCCCGGCAATACGAGCCATGCAGCTACCCTATCATTTAAAAAACGTCACAAAAAAAACCGACATTCAAAATACAGCGTCAAAAAGTTGGTGATTATACCATCCAACAGGGAATTTAATCTATCAGCCCTGACGTTGTTTATGGCGCGGATCACTGCTGCAAATAACGCGAACAATTCTGTTACGACGCACTATTTTGCAGTTACGACAAACCTTTTTTACTGATGCCTGTACTTTCATTTGCTTCTCCTCAACTAAGTCAGTACTGACTTACTATTTAGCGCGAAATATAATTCGCCCTTTGGTCAAATCATACGGTGTCAGTTCTACCGTCACTTTGTCACCTGGCAAGATACGAATATAGTGCATCCGCATCTTTCCGGAAATGTGTCCCAGCACTACATGACCGTTTTCCAGTTTTACCCGGAAGGTTGCATTTGGAAGAGACTCTTCAATCTCTCCCTGCATTTGCATCGCTTCTTCTTTAGACATTAGCGCGCTAGCCCACCTTTAAAGTTGGCCTTCTTCAACAAACTTTCATATTGATGCGACATCATGTAAGACTGTACCTGTGCCATAAAATCCATTGTTACCACCACCAAAATCAACAGAGAAGTACCACCAAAATAGAAGGGGACATTCCATTTCACAACCAGAAATTCAGGCAACAAACAAACCAAGGTTACATACACCGCGCCAACCAATGTAAGGCGCAGCATAATCTTTTCAACATAGCGTGCCGTCTGCTCACCTGGACGTATTCCAGGTAAGAATGCACCACTCTTTTTCAGGTTTTCAGCTGTATCTTTTGGACTGAACACCAGAGCCGTATAGAAGAAACAGAAGAAAATAATCGCTGAAGCATACAACAAAACATATATAGGCTGACCAGGAGCTAGTTTCTCACTCACATCTTTCAACCAAGTCATACCCGAACCACTCCCAAACCACCCAGCGAGTGTCGCAGGAAACAATATGATACTTGAAGCAAAAATTGGTGGAATGACACCAGCCATATTTAACTTCAAAGGCAGATGCGAACTCTGACCTCCATAAACTTTGTTGCCAACTTGACGTTTTGCATAGTTGACAAGAATTTTGCGTTGACCGCGCTCAACAAACACAACCAACCCGGTAATAGCTACCACACCAATTACTAAAAACAAGACTAGCGGAATCGAAAAAGCACCTGTCCTGGCCATCTCTAATGTGTTACCAATAGCCTTCGGCAAACCCGCCGCAATACCTGCAAAAATAATCAACGAAATGCCATTTCCCAAACCGCGTTCAGTTATCTGCTCGCCCAGCCACATCAAAAACAGCGTACCAGTGACAAGTGTAATGACAGTAGTCAACTGAAACATAGCACCAGGATGAGGCACTAATCCTGCTTGCGATTGTAATGCGGCAGAAATACCAATAGCCTGGAATGTAGCAAGGACTAAAGTTCCGTAACGCGTGTATTGCGTTATTTTTCTACGGCCCGCCTCACCTTCTTTCTTCAACTGTTCAAGCTGAGGCACCGCAATCGTTGCCAGCTGCATAATAATAGATGCAGAGATATACGGCATGATTCCCAATGCAAATATCGTAAACCTGGATAGAGCACCACCCGAGAACATGTTAAACATGCCCAAGATCCCATTTTTCTGCGATTTAAATAAATCAGCAAGCACAACAGGATCAATTCCAGGCACCGGAATATGCGCCCCGACTCGATATACAATCAAGGCACCAAGCAAGAACCATAGACGGCTACTCAAGTCGCCGTACTTACCCTTACTTACTCCATTCTTGGCAACTGCGTTCAAAGTATTCCTTACTCTGTAATGCTGCCACCGGCAGCTTCAATCGCAGCACGTGCACCTTTGGTGAAGGTCAAACCATGCACTTTAATAGCACGAGTCAGCTCACCAGACAAAACCACTTTAGCCGTCAGCGCAATAGCGGATACAATACCGGCTTGCTTCAACGCCAACAGATCAATAACATCAACTGGCACCTTTTGCAGATCAGATAAACGAACTTGTGCAGTGTCATTTCTGGTAAGCGAAACAAAACCACGCTTTGGCAAACGGCGCTGCAATGGCATCTGACCGCCTTCAAAGCCTACTTTGTGAAAACCACCTGAACGAGATTTCTGACCTTTATGTCCACGGCCAGCTGTCTTACCCAACCCACTACCAATACCACGACCAACTCGGCGTTTAGAATGGGTAGCACCATCAGCAGGTTTAATTTTATTTAGTTGCATTTAAGCCTCGCACTTAACCAGGTAGTACACTTTATTAATCATGCCGCGCACAGCTGGAGTATCTTCAACTTCAACAGTGTGATTCAAGCGACGCAATCCCAGACCACGCACGCATGCACGATGTGATTCTTTTGTTCCAATTACACTTTTAATCTGTGTAACCTTTAATTTTTTAGCCAGTACCATGATTACCCCTGAATTTCTTCTATAGTTTTGCCGCGCTTGGCAGCAATCTCAGAAGGAGCGTTCAGCGCCTGCAACCCATTCAATGTCGCACGGACCACATTATAAGGATTGCTTGAGCCAATACACTTAGCCAGAATATTATGAACGCCAACCGCTTCAAAAACCGCACGCATTGCACCGCCTGCGATAATCCCGGTACCTTCTGATGCTGGCTGCATAAAAACTTTGGCAGCTCCATGACGTCCAATTACAGCATGATGAAGAGTGCCGTTTTTCAAACTTATCTTGACCATTTTGCGACGAGACTCATCCATGGCCTTTTGCACAGCAACTGGCACTTCTTTGGATTTGCCCTTTCCCATACCGATCCGGCCATCTCCATCACCCACCACGGTCAGAGCTGCAAAACCCATAATACGACCACCCTTCACAACCTTGGTTACGCGATTGATTGATATCATCTTTTCAATGAGACCATCACCACGTTCTTCTGGTTGCTGCGCTTTTCCTTGTGCCTTAGCCATCATTCACCCCAATTAAAACTTCAAGCCATGCTCGCGCGCAGCTTCAGCCAGCGCTTTTACACGTCCATGATATCTATTACCGGAACGGTCGAATGCGACCTCGACAATACCAGCGCTCTTTGCTTTTTCAGCTACGCGCTTACCTACAACTTCAGCTGCCTTAACATTCCCGCCGTTCGCTAATTCCTTGCGAACTTCAGCCTCCAGACTCGATGCGCTAGCGAGAATCTTGCTACCGCAAGCAGAAATTACTTGAGCATATATATGCAGGTTTGTACGATGAATCGCCAGTCGATTCGTCTTTTGATCAGCAATACGTGCACGGGTTTTACGTGCTCTGCGCTGACGTGCTTCATTCTTGTTTACCATATCCGCCTCGATTATTTCTTCTTGGTTTCTTTCAGGATCACCACCTCATCGGAGTAACGCACACCTTTGCCTTTATATGGCTCAGGTTCACGAAACGCACGAATTTCAGCGGCAACTTGACCAACCTGCTGCTTGTCGGACCCTTTAAGCACAATATCAGTTTGCGTAGGAGTCTCAACCTTGACGCCTTGGGGCATCTTGTATGTAACTGGATGAGAAAAACCAAGAGTCAAATTCAGCGTATCACCGGCAGCCTGCGCACGGTACCCAACCCCAACCAGAGTCAGCTTACGCTCAAAACCCTTGCTAACGCCCAGTATCATATTTGCAAGCAAGGCACGAATCGTACCTGACATGGCATTAGCCTGCATCGAGTCATTGGTAGCACTGCATTGCAACTGCTCACCCACTCGCTGAACAGCAACATCATTGCTCAATGGATGCCTTAATACACCCAAAGGGCCTTTAACAGAAACTTCATTAGCAGCCAGCGTAACTTCAACACCCGCAGGCAATGCTATTGGATTTTTAGCAACTCTTGACATATCTTCCCCTTACGCGACGATACACAATACTTCGCCACCAATCCCATTGGCGCGCGCTTTGTGGTCTGTCATTAACCCTTTGGAGGTAGACACAATAGCAATTCCCAGTCCGTTCATCACCTTAGGAATATCTTCGCAACCCTTATACGTTCTCAGACCTGGCCGACTTACGCGCTGAATTTTTTCAATAACCGGACGACCGGCGTAGTACTTCAGCCCAATTTCAAGAACTGGCTTGCCGTCGTTACTGGAAACGTTAAATCCTTCCACATATCCTTCATCCTGCAACACTTTGGCTATAGCCACTTTGAGCTTGGAAGAAGGCATTTTAACTGTTACTTTTTCCGCCATCTGCGCGTTTCTGATGCGCGTCAGCATGTCGGAGATCGGATCACTCATACTCATAAATTCACCCTTACCAGCTTGCCTTGATTACACCAGGAATCTCACCGCGCATCGCGAATTCACGCAATTTTGTGCGACCCAAACCGAACTTGCTAAACACACCACGAGGACGCCCCGTCAAAGCGCAACGATTGCGTAGACGAACAGGACTTGAATTTCGCGGTAACGCTTGAAGTTTTTGACGAGCCGAATAACGCTCTTCGTCACTCACATTCAAGTTATTAACAATTGACAGCAACTCAGTTCTTTTTGCTGCAAATTTTTTAACAGTCTCACGACGCTTTAGATCACGGTTAATGACAGATAGCTTAGCCATTTTGCCCTCAGTTCTTCAATGGGAATTTGAATGCCAACAAAAGAGCACGAGCCTCTTCGTCAGTTTTGGCACTAGTGGTAATCGTAATGTTCATCCCACGTAGCGCATCAATTTTATCGTATTCAATTTCCGGAAAAATAATCTGCTCCTTAACACCCATGTTATAGTTGCCACGGCCGTCAAAAGATTTACCAGAAATACCACGAAAGTCACGAATACGTGGAATAGCCACAGTAACCAGACGATCGAGAAATTCATACATACGGGCTTTACGCAAAGTGACTTTGCATCCAACCGGATAATTTTCACGAATCTTGAAACCCGCAATGGATTTCTTAGACTTTGTAACAATCGGCTTTTGACCAGCAATCTTCTGCATGTCGCCCACCGCGTGCTCCATCACCTTTTTGTCAGCCACCGCTTCACCCACACCCATATTCAGTGTGATTTTTTCAATACGAGGAACTTCCATTACGGATTTGTAGCCGAACTGTTTCATCAGCCCTGGCGCCACTGTATCCTTGTAGTAGTCAAACAAACGAGCCATGCTCTATCACCCCTTTACGCGTCAATCACTTCGCCACTGGATTTATACACACGAACCTTGCGGCCGTCTTCCAATGTTTTAATACCAACCCGATCAGCCTTTTTCGACGTCGCGTTATATATGGCAACATTTGATGCATGAATGGACATTTCTATCTCTACAATTCCACCCGCATCACCCTTTACAGGATTAGGCTTTTGGTGTTTTTTGACTTTATTCACGCCACTCACCAACAGACGATCATCAAGCACACGCACAACATTCCCGCGATTGCCTTTGTCTTTTCCAGCGATAACAATTACGTCATCATTTTTTTTAATCTTACGCATGTTTTTTCCTTGACCGCGTTATGCTTTGCTTACAACACTTCAGGCGCAAGCGACACGATTTTCATAAATCGCTCGGTACGCAACTCACGAGTAACCGGACCAAAGATACGCGTACCGATTGGCTCTAATTTTGCGTTCAACAGTACAGCCGCATTACCATCGAACTTAATCAGAGAACCATCAGGCCGACGCACGCCTTTAGCCGTACGTACAACCACAGCACTGTAAACCTCGCCTTTTTTAACACGCGAGCGAGGCGCAGCATCTCTAATACTCACCTTAATAACATCACCGACAGCCGCATAGCGACGCTTAGATCCGCCGAGCACTTTAATGCACATAACAGACCGTGCGCCAGTATTGTCGGCGACAGTCAAAACCGATTGCATTTGTATCATTTTTAACTCTCCAACTTTATCCGCTCACTGCGGCTAGTTTTGGAACCCGTTCGGGTTAGGCCGCCACAAGCGGCGGGGTGAAACGAAGCCGCGCATTATATGCAAACCCACACTATTGTGCAAGCGATAAATGCAATTAATTAAAATAAAATTTTTACAACCTAAATTAAGCTGTCTGACCTTTTTCCATCAATTTCGTCACACGCCAATTTTTGGTTTTTGCAAGAGGACGACACTCTTCAATGGATACCAAATCCCCTTGATGGTATTCGTTGTTTTCATCATGGGCATGATATTTCTTGGACATACTTACGATTTTTCCCATAAGAGGATCTTTGACCTTGCGTACAACCAGTACAGTAACGGTCTTATCCATCTTGTCACTTACCACCGTGCCGGTAAGTGTACGTTTTAGATTCGTTGTACTCATTGCTGCACACCTTTTTCTGTCAATATAGTTTTCACACGAGCAATGTCGCGACGTACTTTTCCAAGCTGGCTATTATTGCTCAGCTGCTGAGTTGCCAATTGCATACGCAGACCGAATTGAGCCTTTGTAAGGGACAATAATTCCTGCTCAAGCTCCTCAGCCGATTTAACTCTCAGTTCACTTGATTTCATATTTATGCTCCGACCTGTCTAACTACGAATGTGGTAGCAATAGGCAGTTTGGCAGAAGCCAGACGAAACGCCTCACGTGCAATCACTTCCTCAACACCGTCCATTTCATACAGCATTTTTCCTGGCTGAATTTCAGCGACGTAGTACTCTGGATTACCTTTACCATTTCCCATCCGAACTTCCGCAGGTTTCTGAGAAATTGGCTTGTCAGGAAAAATACGAATCCAAATACGTCCACCCCGCTTGATGTGGCGTGTCATTGCACGACGAGCAGCTTCAATTTGACGTGCAGTTAAACGTCCCCGAGCGACGGCTTTAAGGCCGAATTCGCCGAAACTAACTTTGTTTCCGCGTGTAGCAATGCCGGTGTTACGACCCTTCTGCTCTTTACGGTATTTTCTTCTAGCTGGCTGTAGCATGTTTTGCTCCCGACTTTCTTACTCTTTTTTCTGGTTCGGACGCGACTGGTGCAGACGCCTCTTCAACTCCTGTGTACTCACCTTTGTATACCCATACCTTAACACCGATAATCCCGTAGGTCGTTTTAGCCTCAGCAGTACCGTAGTCAATGTTGGCACGAAGCGTATGCAATGGCACACGGCCTTCTCGATACCACTCAGTACGAGCAATTTCAATTCCATTCAGACGGCCGGCGCTCATAATCTTGATTCCTTGAGCTCCAAGCCTCATCGCATTTTGCATCGCACGTTTCATTGCACGACGGAACATAATGCGTTTTTCCAATTGTGAAGTGATGCTTTCAGCAATTAATTGTGCGTCTACTTCCGGCTTGCGGACTTCTTCTATGTTTAATGCAACGTCAGGCAAACCCATGCGTTTGCGTAATTCAGCACGCAAGGCCTCAATATCTTCACCTTTCTTACCAATCACCACACCAGGTCGTGCTGTGTAAATTGTAATCTTTGCATTTTTTGCAGGACGCTCAATCACAATCTTAGACACACCGGCACCCGCCAGTTTTTTCTTTAAATAGTCACGAACATTAATATCTTTAAGCAGCATACCAGAGAAATCTTTGCTGTTGGCATACCACTTTGAAGTCCAATTTTTTTGCACGCTCAACCGGAAACCGATTGGATGAATTTTCTGTCCCATATTTACCCTCAGTTCCCGACAGTTATCGTAATGTGGCAAGTTTGTTTTTCAATCGGTGTTCCGCGTCCCTTGGCACGCGCAATTTGACGCGCCATCGAAGAAGCTTTGTCCACATAGATTGTCACAACCTTCAACTCGTCGATATCGGCGCCGTCGTTGTGTTCAGCATTGGCGATTGCAGATTCCAGCCCCTTCTTGATTATGACTGCTGCTTTTTTCGGGCTGAATGTCAAGAGATTCAGAGCCTTTTCCACCGGCAAGCCGCGTATTTGATCTGCCACCAAACGTCCCTTCTGGGCCGAAAGGTGAACACGCTTTACAACTGCTGTAGTGTTCATCATGTCTCCTATTTCTTGACCGCTGCTTTTTTATCGGCAGCATGTCCCTTGAATGTGCGGGTCAGAGAAAACTCACCCAACTTATGGCCCACCATATTCTCGGAAATGTACACCGGAATATGCTGCTTGCCGTTGTGTACAGCAATTGTCAACCCGACAAAATCAGGCAACACTGTGGAACGACGCGACCAGGTTTTGACTGGACGCTTGTCGTTGGTTGCGCGCACTGTCTCAATTTTCTTTTGCAAGTGAGCGTCAACAAATGGACCTTTTTTAATGGAACGTGCCATATTCTTTTACCCCTTAAACCTGAAAGCGACGGCGAACAATCATGCCGCTAGTACGCTTATTACGACGTGTGCGGAAGCCCTTGGCTGGCACACCCCATGGACTAACCGGATTACGACCGGCAGCAGTCTTTCCTTCACCACCGCCGTGCGGGTGATCAACCGGGTTCATTGCCACACCTCGAACCGTTGGACGCACACCGCGCCAGCGCATGGCCCCAGCTTTACCGATTGAGCGCAAGCTGTGTTCCGCATTTCCAACTTCGCCTATGGTTGCTTTGCAGTCAACATGTACTTTGCGGATTTCACCCGAGCGCAAACGCAATTGAGCGTAAGCACCTTCACGAGCCAGCAGTTGCACTGAGGTTCCCGCCGAGCGAGAGAGTTGCGCCCCCTTGCCGGGCATCATCTCGATGCAGTGCACAGTAGATCCAACAGGAATATTGCGCAAAGGCAATGCATTTCCAGCCTTAATCGGAGCTTCTGGACCAGAAACTAGCTGTGCACCTTTGGCAACACCTTTGGGTGCTATTATGTATCTGCGTTCACCATCGGCATAACACAACAATGCCAAATGCGCAGTGCGGTTAGGATCGTATTCCAAATGCTCAACCGTTGCTGGCACGCCATCCTTGTCGCGTTTAAAGTCAACCACGCGATAATTTTTCTTATGGCCGCCGCCCATATGACGAATGGTTATATGACCATTATGATTACGACCGGCTGTTCTATTCTTTTTTTCTACCAGTGCCGCATGAGGCTTTCCCTTATGCAGATCAGGCGTTACAACTCGTACAACTGCACGACGCCCTGGAGATGTTGGTTTTAATTTGATCAGTGCCATGATATTTACCCTTGCTCGCCTGCGGCAAAATTGATTTCCTGACCGGGCGCGAGGCAAACATATGCCTTTTTCCAATTCTTACGCCGTCCCATAAGCCTGCCAAAACGCTTTTGCTTACCTTTAACAACAGAAACCTGAACTTTTTCGACACTCACTTTAAATAGGAGCTCGACCGCAGCTTTGATTTCAGGCTTAGTTGCATCAGAGGTCACACGAAAAATTACTTGCTCATTCTTGTCGGCAACATAAGTTGCTTTTTCAGAAATCTGTGGTGCAAGCAACACGTTCATCAAACGTTCCTGACTGAATTTTTGTGTGCTCATGCCAGTAACTCCTCAATTTTAGCCATTGCGTTTCTTGTAACCAAAACCTTGGAAAAGCGAACAAGGCTAACCGGGTCAGCTTGATGAGCTTCTACCACCAAGACATTTGGCAGATTGCGCGATGACAAATAAAGATTTTCATCAAAATTATCTGTAATAATCAGGATACGTTCAGAACCCAAACCGATATTCTTGATCTTATCAGCCAGCAATTTTGTTTTAGGTGCATCGACAACAAGCGTGTCCACCACTGTCAAACGATTTTCGCGCACCAACTGTGAGAAAATTGAAGCCAAGCCCGCACGATACATCTTGCGGTTAATTTTCTGTGTGTAGTTCTGATCCGGGCTATTCGGGAAAATCTTACCGCCTCCACGCCACAGAGGACTAGATGCCATACCAGCACGGGCACGACCCGTACCTTTCTGGGCGAAAGGCTTGCGTGTAGATTTGGCGATTTCGCTACGGCCTTTTTGCTTACTGTTGGAGGAGCGGGCATTGGCTTGATAAGCAGTTACCAGTTGATGCACTAATGCCTCATTGTATTCGCGACCAAATAAATCGTCAGAAGCTGACAAATCTGCCGCTGCCTGACCATTATCGTTTATAACTTTAAGTTCCATTATGCACCTGCCTTCACTGCCGGATGCACAACCACGTCGCCACCCTTGGCGCCGGGAACCGCACCCATCACCAGCAACAACTGACGATCGGCATCAATACGGACGATTTCGAGATTTTGTACAGTACGCTGAACGTCACCCAGATGACCTGTCATGCGCTTTCCAGGAAATACACGCCCCGGATCCTGCGCCATACCGATTGACCCTGGGACGTTATGTGACTTTGAGTTACCGTGCGATGCACGGCCTGACTTAAAGTGATAGCGTTTGATCGTGCCCGCATAACCCTTACCTATGGTTACGCCTGTCACATCAACTTTTTGACCCACTTTAAATAAGTCAACACTTAGCGAACCACCTGCTTGCAAACCTTGCAGCTGCTCTGGTGTCGCAGTAAATTCTTTAAGAACGCTACCCGCTTCAACACCCGCTTTTGCGAAATGACCGGCCGCAGCTTTGGTCACACGACTAGCACGACGAACACCATACGCAACTTGCACTGCGCTGTAGCCATCAGTTGAAGCTGTTTTGATTTGGGTAATGCGATTGTTGGACACGTCCAGCACTGTTACCGGCAACGATGTTCCGTCATCGGTAAAAATACGGGTCATGCCAATCTTTCGACCGACAAGTCCTAAACTCATATTATTTATATCCTTATTTAAGGGGTTGACTACAATTGGCCAACCGATCCATTTACATCTTAGCCAGCATTTTTAACCGGCTAATTAAACTTCTACATCTTTACTTATTGCAGCTTAATTACTACGTCCACACCAGCCGGAAGATCCAGCTTCATTAGGGCATCAACTGTTTTTTCAGTTGGGTCAATAATGTCCATCATGCGTAAATGTGTGCGAATTTCAAACTGATCTCTTGACGTCTTATTAACGTGAGGAGAGCGAAGAATATCGAATCTTTCAATTTTTGTAGGCAGAGGAATTGGGCCTTTAACTACTGCACCTGTGCGCTTAGCTGTATCGACAATCCGCAGGGCAGACTGGTCAATTAAACGATAATCGAATGCCTTTAGGCGAATGCGAATTTTCTGGCTTTGCATAATACTCACTTAACTTTTGCAACTTGACTTTACTCGAAGCCAAATGCGGATTAAAGAACGAATTCACAAGGACTCAACCATGTGAGGGCGCGCATTGTATTCTTACTTAATTAACTTTGCAAATTTATATTGAAGAATTTGCTGATTTTTATCTTTATGCGTTAGTTGATTTGACCTTAACCCCTGACAACTCAACTAACGCACACAGATCACAAACTTATTCAATGATTTTAGCAACCACACCCGCGCCAACGGTGCGACCACCTTCACGAATCGCGAAGCGCAATCCTTCTTCCATCGCGATCGGTGCAATCAACCCTACCGTCACCGATACGTTGTCACCAGGCATCACCATTTCGGTACCGGCCGGCAATTCAACCGCTCCAGTCACGTCGGTGGTACGGAAGTAGAATTGTGGACGATATCCCTGGAAGAACGGAGTATGACGACCCCCTTCATCTTTGCTCAAAACATAGATCTCTGCCGTGAACTTGGTGTGCGGTGTAATCGAGCCCGGCTTGGCCAACACTTGACCACGCTCAACTTCTTCACGCTTGGTACCGCGTAACAGCACACCTACGTTGTCCCCTGCCTGACCTTGGTCCAGCAGCTTGCGGAACATTTCCACGCCGGTGCATGTCGTCTTCAGCGTCGGCTTAAGACCAACGATTTCAATTTCTTCACCAACCTTGATGATTCCACGCTCAACACGACCCGTTACCACGGTGCCGCGACCCGAGATGGAGAATACGTCTTCAACAGGCATCAGGAATGCGCCGTCCAGAGCACGCTTAGGTTCAGGAATGTAGGTGTCCAATGCTTCCGCCAAACGGAAGATTGATGGCTCGCCGATTTCAGATTGGTCACCTTGCAGCGCCTTGAGCGCGCTACCGATAATAATTGGGGTGTCGTCACCAGGGAAATCGTATTTGGTGAGCAGTTCGCGCACTTCCATTTCGACCAATTCCAGCAGTTCGGCGTCATCCACCATGTCAGCTTTGTTCATGTACACGATAATGAACGGAACGCCCACTTGACGCGCCAGCAGGATGTGCTCGCGAGTTTGCGGCATCGGACCGTCAGCTGCAGATACCACCAGAATCGCGCCATCCATCTGCGCCGCACCGGTAATCATGTTCTTGATATAGTCGGCATGTCCAGGACAGTCAACGTGTGCGTAGTGACGGTTTGACGTTTCGTATTCTACGTGCGCGGTATTAATTGTAATACCGCGTGCCTTTTCTTCCGGCGCTGCGTCAATCTGGTCGTAAGCTTTCGCTTCTCCACCAAACTTCTTCGACAGCACGGTCGTGATCGCCGCAGTCAATGTCGTCTTGCCATGGTCCACGTGACCGATGGTGCCCACGTTTACGTGGGGCTTCGTACGTTCAAATTTACTCTTTGCCATGATTTCGCCTCTATCTAAATAATTATCTCTGTATCTAACGATTAGCTGCCAGATTGTAGTTGTTAGTCATTTACGTGCGACTAACGTCTAACGACTGCTTTTAAAAATTATTTCCTGCTGTTCATTACCGCTTCAGCAACATTCTTGGGAGCTTCTGTATAGTGCTTAAACTCCATAGTGTATGTTGCACGCCCCTGAGTGGCAGAGCGCAATGCTGTAGAATAACCAAACATTTCCGCCAAAGGTACTTCCGCCTTGACTGTCTTGCCCCCGCCTGCCATGTCATCCATACCCTGCACCATGCCGCGGCGTGACGACAGATCGCCCATCACGGTACCTGTATAATCTTCAGGTGTTTCCACTTCAACCGACATCATCGGCTCAAGCAGCACAGGACTGGCTTTACGCATACCATCCTTAAATCCCATTGAAGCAGCCATTTTGAAAGCGTTTTCGTTCGAGTCAACATCATGGTAAGAACCGTCAAACAGCGTTACCTTAACATCAACCACCGGGAAGCCGGCCAACACACCATTCGGTAGCGTATCTTCCAAGCCTTTCTTTACGGCAGGAATAAATTCACGCGGCACAGTACCACCTTTGATCGCATCAACGAATTCAAAGCCCTTACCCGTCTCATTCGGCTCGATTTTCAACCATACATGACCATACTGACCACGGCCACCCGATTGCTTTACAAATTTACCTTCAACCTCAACTGGTTTACGTATGGCTTCGCGGTATGCCACTTGAGGCGCGCCGACGTTGGCTTCAACTCCGAATTCACGCTTCATACGATCCACCAGAATTTCCAGATGCAATTCACCCATACCGGAAATAATAGTCTGACCCGACTCTTCATCGGTACGCACACGGAAAGAAGGATCTTCTTGTGCCAGACGATTCAACGCCATACCCATTTTTTCCTGGTCGGCCTTGGTCTTCGGTTCAACTGCAACGTGAATCACTGGCTCAGGGAATATCATGCGTTCCAAAGTAATTACTTTGTTTGGATCACACAAAGTATCACCGGTTGTTGCATCTTTCAGCCCAACAGCTGCCGCGATATCACCCGCGAACACCTCTTTGATTTCTTCCCGTTCGTTTGCATGCATCAGCAGAATACGACCAATACGCTCTTTCTTATTTTTAATCGGATTGAAAATCGTATCGCCCGAATTAAGCTTTCCGGAATAGACGCGGAAGAAGATCAACTGCCCGACAAATGGGTCGGTCATGATTTTGAAAGCTAAAGCGGAGAAAGGCTCATCATCACTTGCTTTACGCTCACCAATCGTTTCATCTTCCAACTCACCCTTGACAGGCGGAATGTCAGTAGGTGCCGGCAAGTAGTCAAGCACTGCGTCCAACATCGCTTGAACGCCCTTATTCTTGAACGCCGAACCGCACAACATGGGTACAATTTCACTGGCAATGGTGCGAATGCGCAGGCCTTGCTTAATTTCCGCTTCAGACAAATCACCTTCTTCAAGGTATTTGTTCATCATTTCTTCATTGGCTTCAGCAGCACTTTCAACCAACTTCTCGCGCCATTCTTTTGCAACCGGAGCCAAGTCAGCAGGAATATCACGCAACTCAAACTTCATACCCTGAGTGGAGTCATCCCAATAGATCGCTTTCATGCGAATCAAATCGACCACACCTTCGAATTTTTCTTCAGCGCCAATAGGAATCTGGATAGGCACGACGTTTGCACGTAGACGAACTTTCATCTGGTCGTGAACTTTAAAGAAGTTGGCGCCGGAGCGATCCATCTTATTCACGAAGGCCAAGCGAGGAACGCCGTACTTGTTAGCTTGGCGCCAAACCGTTTCGGATTGGGGCTGCACACCACCGACCGCACAATAAACCATGCAAGCACCATCCAGCACACGCATGGAACGCTCAACCTCAATGGTAAAGTCCACGTGCCCCGGTGTATCAATAATGTTAATCCGGTGCTCGGGATAGTTTTTGTCCATCCCTTTCCAATAACAGGTGGTCGCAGCAGAGGTAATGGTAATTCCACGCTCTTGCTCTTGCTCCATCCAGTCCATCACAGCGGCGCCATCATGCACTTCGCCGATTTTGTGTGAAACGCCGGTGTAGAACAACACACGTTCCGTTGTCGTTGTTTTGCCCGCATCTATATGCGCGCTGATGCCGATATTGCGGTATCGCTCAATTGGTGTTTTACGTGCCACGATAGCTACCTAAATAGAAGACTGTAAAAAAATCAGATATACACTTAGAAACGAAAGTGAGAAAAAGCTTTGTTGGCTTCAGCCATACGATGAACTTCCTCACGCTTTTTAACCGCACCGCCACGTCCCTCGGACGCGTCAATCAACTCACCCGCCAAGCGCATGCCCATCGACTTTTCGCCGCGTTTACGAGCAAAATCTTTCAACCAGCGCATGGCCAAAGCCATACGGCGCGAAGGACGCACTTCCACTGGAACCTGATAGTTTGCACCACCCACACGACGGCTTTTAACTTCAACTTGCGGCTTAACATTACTCAGCGCCAAGTTAAAGACTTCAATCGGATCTTTACCGCTTTTCTTCACGACCTGCTCGAGGGCACCATAAAGAATGCGCTCAGCCACGGATTTTTTCCCGGCTGTCATCAGGACATTTACAAACTTGGAAAGATCCTGATTCCCGTACTTGGGATCAGGCAAAACTTCGCGCTTGGGGACTTCTCTACGTCTTGGCATATCTAAACCTCGTGTTATCCTGCAACTAATTAAATTTCTTCGAAGAATTCGGGATTATCCATCCCCAACCCCACCCACCCAGGGTATTAGGCCTTCTTAGGACGCTTTGCGCCGTATTTGGAACGCGACTGTTTGCGATCTTTCACGCCCGCCGTATCCAGACTGCCACGCACGGTGTGGTAACGCACACCCGGCAAATCCTTCACACGACCACCACGGATCAAAACGACCGAGTGCTCTTGCAGGTTATGACCCTCACCACCGATGTAGGAAATGACTTCAAATCCATTGGTGAGACGAACCTTGGCCACCTTGCGCAAAGCGGAGTTCGGTTTCTTTGGAGTCGTGGTATACACGCGAGTGCATACTCCGCGCTTTTGAGGACTTCCTCCAAGTGCAGGAACTTTACTCTTGACTGGTTCGGCCTCACGGCCCTTGCGCACTAGCTGGTTTACGGTTGGCATAATCTCAAAATATCCCTTAAATGTACCTAAATTCTCTACAAATCAATATACTGCAAAAATCATAGCCGCCACAGCAAATCTGCATCCTCTCGCAGTGACGGCTAAAAAGACCGCGCATTCTAGTTATGAATGCCCGAACTGTCAAGCAAGCTGAGTATTATCATGTGCTTCAGGCTCAGAATCCCCTTCAGCCAATACCCCTGCGTGTGCTATATCGACCCCCAAACGCTGCTTGCGGCGAGTGGTGTGATAGGCAAGTCCGGTTCCAGCAGGAATCAGCCGGCCCACAATTACGTTCTCCTTGAGGCCGCGCAGATCATCCTTCTTGCCCATAATTGCTGCTTCTGTCAATACTCGGGTGGTTTCCTGGAACGATGCAGCCGAAATAAACGAGTCGGTAGACAAGGAAGCCTTGGTAATACCCAACAGCATGAACTCAAACGTTGCCGGTTGTTTTCCCTCCGCCAGAACACGCTCATTTTCCTGCAACAACTCCGCACGTTCAACTTGCTCTTTAGGAATAAATGTTGTATCCCCTGCATCCTTGATTTGAACGCGGCGCAGCATTTGACGGACAATCACTTCGATATGCTTGTCGTTAATTTTCACGCCCTGCAGACGATACACGTCTTGCACCTCATCAGTAATATAACGTGCCAATGCGGCCACACCCAGCAAGCGCAAGATGTCATGCGGATCAGCCGGGCCATCCACAATCATTTCACCCTGATTGACCACTTGACCGTCATGCACCAGAACATGCTTGTCTTTGGTAATCAAAAACTCGTGCGCCACGCCTTCAACATCGGTAATTACCAGACGCTGTTTGCCCTTGGTATCCTTACCAAATGATGCTGTTCCGGTGACTTCGGCCAGCATGCCCGCATCTTTGGGTGAGCGGCCTTCGAACAATTCAGCTACACGCGGCAAACCGCCGGTAATATCGCGCGTCTTGCTGCTTTCCTGCGGAATGCGCGCCAATACTTCACCTACACCCACGTGGTGTCCATCTTCCACCGTGATGATACTACCGGTCTGGAAGGTCACAGAAATTGATAGATCAGTGCCAGCAATCTTGATTTCACGGCCTTCATCGTCAAGCAAGCGAACCAGGGGACGCAAAGCCCCTTTGCCTTGTGTACCTGCCCGCTTTGGATCGATTACTACCAGAGTCGACAATCCCGTAACTTCATCAATCTGCTTGGCAACAGTAACGCCCTCTTCCACGTTCTCGAAACGCACACGGCCCGCATATTCTGTAACAATTGGACGAGTGTGCGGATCCCATGTAGCCAGAACTTCTCCGGCACGAACTGCAACCCCCTCCCGCACGGTTAGCATCGCACCGTAGGGCACCTTATGACGTTCACGTTCGCGACCATGATCATCGGTCACCATCAACTCGCCACTACGTGCCACCACTACCAGCTCTCCGCGTGCCGTGCTTACAGTACGCATGTTCGCACTGTATTTCATAATGCCGTTTGACTTACCCTCAACCTGGCTGGCTACGACGGTACGTGACGCCGCACCACCGATGTGGAAGGTGCGCATAGTCAGCTGGGTTCCCGGCTCCCCGATGGATTGAGCCGCGATAACACCGACTGCTTCGCCTGTATTCACCAGACCGCCACGTCCCAAATCGCGACCATAGCACTTCGCGCACAATCCGTAGCGTGTTTCACAAGTCAAGGGAGTACGTACATGAACTTCGTCTACGCCAAGCGACTCAATGGTTTCCACCATATCTTCGTCCAACAGAGTTCCTGCCTCATACAAGGTCTCACCCGTTTCTGGGTTGACGATGTCCATGGTGGCAACCCGCCCCAAAATACGCTCGCGCAGCGCTTCGATCACTTCACCACCTTCAACCAGCGCCTTAAACGAAGCGCCTGTCGTGGTACCGCAATCGTCTTCAATCACGACCAAATCCTGGGTCACGTCAACGAGGCGTCGAGTCAAGTAGCCCGAGTTAGCGGTTTTCAACGCTGTATCCGCCAAGCCTTTACGTGCGCCGTGGGTTGAGATGAAGTACTGCAACATATTCAGACCTTCACGGAAGTTCGCGGTAATCGGCGTTTCAATGATCGAGCCATCAGGCTTGGCCATCAAACCGCGCATACCTGCCAACTGCCGAATCTGTGCTGCGGAACCACGTGCACCCGAGTCAGCCATCATATAGATGGAGTTGAATGACTCTTGCATCAGAGTTTTACCCTTCTTGTCGGTACGCACTTCGCCTGTGGCACGATCAATTACCGGTTCACTGCCCAATTGATCCATCATCGCCTTGGCAACAATATCCCCTGTGCGACCCCAGATGTCGACCACCTTGTTGTAACGTTCGCCTTGAGTGACTAAACCGGAGGTGTACTGCACATCGATTTCATGAACTTCTTTTTCTGCCGCGCCAATCAGCTCATTCTTTTGTGGAGGTACCAGCATGTCGTCCAAGCAAATCGAGATACCGGCGCGCGTTGCATACGTAAAGCCAGTGGACATCAACTTGTCGGCCATAATGACCGTATCGCGTAAACCGCAGCGTCGGAAGCTGGTGTTAATCAGACGTGAGATTTCCTTCTTCTTGAGCGCCTTGTTGATCAGACTGAACGGCAGTCCGGCAGGCAGTATTTCAGAAAGGATGGCACGACCTACTGTCGTTTCATAGCGGTTGAGCTTGACTTGCAAAATGCCGTTTTCATCAGCTTGAGATTCTTTTATTCGGACTATCACCTTGGCTTGCAGATCTGCATGGCCGGATTCATAAGCACGCAAAGCTTCGGACACGTTCGAGAACAGTGCGCCCTCGCCCAAAGAACCTACCTTTTCGCGCGTCATATAGTAAAGACCCAACACAATATCCTGTGATGGAACAATGATCGGCTCTCCGTTAGCGGGTGATAGCACATTATTGGATGCCAGCATCAAAGTGCGACATTCCATCTGCGCCTCTAGCGACAAGGGTACGTGAACCGCCATTTGGTCACCGTCAAAGTCGGCGTTAAAAGCGGTACAAACCAACGGGTGCAACTGGATTGCCTTACCTTCAATCAGGATCGGCTCAAATGCCTGAATCCCCAAGCGGTGAAGCGTAGGTGCACGATTCAGCATCACCGGATGTTCGCGAATCACGTCTTCCAGAATATCCCAGACAATGGGCTCTTCTGCTTCAACCATACGTTTTCCGGCTTTAATAGTCGTTGCCAAGCCCAAAATTTCCAGTTTGTGGAAAATAAATGGCTTGAATAATTCGAGCGCCATTTTCTTCGGCAAGCCGCACTGGTGCAATTTCAGCTGAGGCCCAACCACGATCACTGAACGACCGGAATAATCAACCCGCTTACCCAGCAAGTTTTGACGGAAACGTCCGCCTTTACCTTTGATCATATCGGCCAGAGACTTCAACGGACGCTTGTTTGCCCCTGTCATGGCTTTACCGCGACGACCGTTATCCAGGAGCGAATCAACCGATTCCTGCAGCATACGTTTTTCGTTGCGGACAATGATCTCAGGCGCTTTGAGTTCCAGTAAACGCTTCAAACGATTGTTACGATTAATCACGCGGCGATAAAGATCATTCAAATCGGAAGTTGCAAAACGACCTCCGTCCAAAGGAACCAGTGGACGCAATTCAGGTGGCAGAACAGGTAATACGGTCATGACCATCCATTCCGGCTTAATGCCGGAGGAGACGAAAGCCTCAAGTATTTTGAGACGTTTAGCGTATTTTTTGATTTTGGTTTCGGAACTGGTTGCCGCCAATTCACTTCTTAACTTTTCCACCTCAGAAGGAACATCCAGTGCGCGCAACAAAGCGCGTACGCCCTCAGCCCCCATAACAGCAGAGAACTCATCGCCATATTCCTCAAGCTTTGCCAGATAATCATCTTCTGACAGCAACTGGCCACGATTCAGCGGCGTCATACCCGGCTCGGTTACAACATAGGCCTCAAAATACAGCACGCGTTCGATGTCGCGCAATGTCATGTCGAGCACCATACCGAGGCGAGAGGGAAGTGACTTCAGGAACCAAATATGCGCAACCGGGGAAGCCAGCTCAATGTGGCCCATGCGCTCGCGACGCACCTTGGACAAAGTGACTTCAACTCCGCACTTTTCACAGATCACACCACGATGTTTCAGTCGTTTATACTTGCCGCACAGACACTCGTAATCTTTCGTTGGTCCAAATATTTTTGCGCAAAACAACCCATCGCGTTCCGGTTTGAACGTACGATAATTAATTGTTTCCGGCTTCTTAACTTCGCCATAGGACCAAGAACGAATTTTCTCCGGAGAAGCCAACCCGATCTTAATCGCGTCAAACTCTTCTTTTTGCGTTACCTGCCTGAACAAATCCAGCAATGCTTTCATGTGTAGCTCCTTTAAGCCTTATGCCCGACGAACAATATTTAGTGACGTTCCAAATCGATATCAATGCCCAGGGAACGAATTTCCTTGGTCAGTACATTGAATGATTCCGGCATACCGGCATCAATTTTGTGATCGCCCTTGACGATGCTTTCGTAAACCTTGGTGCGGCCGTTAACGTCATCCGACTTAACCGTCAACATTTCCTGCAAGGTGTAGGCAGCGCCGTAAGCTTCCAGTGCCCAAACTTCCATTTCCCCAAAGCGCTGGCCACCGAATTGCGCCTTACCGCCGAGAGGTTGCTGGGTCACCAAACTGTACGGACCCGTCGAACGTGCGTGCATCTTGTCATCCACCAAGTGGTGCAACTTCAGTACATGCATATAACCTACAGTAACCGGGCGGTCAAAAGCTGCACCGGTACGTCCGTCGTGCAAGGCAATCTGGCCTGAACGCGGCAAATCGGCCAGTTCAAGCATGTGCTTGATTTCATCTTCATCTGCACCATCGAATACTGGCGTGGCAAATGGCACACCACTTTTCAGATTGCGGCACAATTCAAGTACTTCATCATCGCTGAATGCAGCGATGTCGACAGTCTGACCACTGGTGTTGTAAATCTTACTTAGGAACTTGCGTACATCAGCAATCTTGGCTTGCGACTCCAGCATATTGTTAATTTTTTTGCCCAAGCCCTTGGCTGCCCAACCTAGATGAACCTCCAGAATTTGACCGATGTTCATCCGCGAAGGTACGCCCAGAGGGTTCAAGACCACGTCTACCGGTGTACCATCAGCCATATAAGGCATATCTTCCACTGGAACAATACGCGAAACCACACCCTTGTTACCGTGACGTCCGGCCATTTTGTCACCGGCTTGCAAACGACGTTTCACTGCCACATAGACCTTGACCATCTTCTGAACACCAGCTTGCAGCTCATCGCCTTGTGTCAGCTTGCGCTTCTTCAGATCAAACGCCGCATCAAATTCCAGACGCTTCAAACCAAGACTTTCTTTGACTTGCTCAAGTTGAGCAGCCACTTCTTCGTCGCTCAAGCGAATGTCAAACCAATGATGGTGCTCCAAACTTGAAAGATAACTCTTGTCCAGTTTTGTTCCCTTGGCCAATTTCTTTGGACCGCCGTTAACCACTTTACCCAACAGCAGCTTTTCCAGACGGGTAAATACGTCAGCCTCAACGATACGCATCTGGTCGGCCAAATCCTTCTTGTAGCGATTCAATTCATCGTCAATAATTTGTTGAGCACGCTTGTCGCGTTGTAATCCCTCACGGGTGAACACTTGAACGTCGATGACGGTACCGGAGATACCGGCTTGCACGCGCAGGCTGGTATCTTTCACATCGGACGCCTTTTCGCCAAAAATTGCACGAAGCAATTTTTCTTCAGGCGTCAGCTGGGTCTCACCCTTCGGCGTCACTTTACCAACCAACACATCCCCCACACTCACTTCCGCGCCGATGTGCACGATACCGCATTCATCCAAGCGCGCCATTTGTGCTTCAGACAAATTCGGGATGTCACGGGTGATTTCTTCCGAACCCAGTTTGGTATCGCGCGCCACTACCGTCAATTCTTCGATGTGGATAGAAGTAAATCTGTCTTCAGCCACCACACGCTCGGAGATCAAAATCGAGTCTTCGTAGTTGTAGCCGTTCCAAGGCATAAACGCCACCAGCATATTTTGGCCCAGTGCCAACTCGCCCATATCGGTGGATGCACCGTCGGCAATCACGTCACCGCGTGCAATCACGTCACCCATTCTGACCAGAGGTCGCTGGTTAATATTGGTGTTCTGATTGGATCGTGTGTACTTGGTGAGATTGTAAATATCCACACCCACTTCGCCGTGCGTGGTTTCATCATCATTCACACGGACCACGATACGACCGGCATCCACATAATCCACACGGCCACCGCGCCATGCTTGCACGGTTGTACCCGAGTCTACCGCTACGGTGCGTTCAATACCGGTTCCAACCAATGCCTTTTCTGCTCTCAGACAGGGCACCGCTTGACGTTGCATGTTTGCACCCATCAACGCGCGGTTAGCATCATCGTGTTCCAGGAACGGAATCAACGAAGCCGCTACCGATACAACCTGCGCAGGGGCCACGTCCATGTACTCGATTTTTTCCGGCGTTGCCAACACGAATTCATTATGCTGACGTGAAGACACTATGTCATTGGTAAACTTTCCTTTGCTATCCAACTCGGCGTTGGCCTGCGCAATGGTGAACTTTCCTTCTTCGATAGCAGACAGATAATCAACATCATCGGTTGCCTTGCCCTTGAGCACTCTACGATAGGGTGTTTCAATAAAACCATAGTTATTGGTGCGGGCATACAGCGCCAGCGAGTTAATCAGACCGATGTTCGGACCTTCCGGTGTCTCGATCGGGCACACGCGACCATAGTGCGTCGGATGTACGTCGCGCACTTCGAAGCCTGCGCGTTCGCGTGTCAACCCCCCCGGGCCCAGTGCGGAAATACGTCGCTTGTGGGTCACTTCCGACAGAGGATTGGTTTGATCCATAAACTGCGACAACTGGCTGGAACCAAAAAATTCCTTAACTGCTGCTGAAATCGGCTTGGCATTAATCAAATCGTGCGGCATCAAATTATCAGTTTCAGCCTGACCAAGTCGCTCTTTCACAGCGCGTTCAACGCGAGCCAGACCGGCACGGAATTGATTTTCCGCCAGCTCACCCACCGCACGCACACGACGATTACCCAAGTGATCGATGTCGTCAATTTCGCCGCGGCCATTGCGCAATTCAACCAAAATCTTAATAACCGCAACGATGTCATCGTTCGAAAGAATACCGGAACCGGTCAGCTCTTCACGTCCGACACGACGGTTAAATTTCATTCGTCCAACTGCCGACAAATCATAACGCTCTTCAGAGAAGAACAAGCCGTTAAACAGCCCTTCAACTGCGTCTTCTGTTGGTGGCTCTCCAGGACGCATCATGCGATAAATAGCAACGCGCGCTGTCCACAGGTCAGTCGTTTCGTCTGTGCGCAATGTTTGCGATATGAACGCGCCCTGATCTAAATCGTTGGTATACAGAGTGTTAATTTGCGTGATCTCTGCAGCTTGCAATTTACCCAGCAGAGTTTCAGTAATTTCGTCGTTGGCATTGGCGATAATTTCTCCGCTTTCCTTGTCCACCACGTTATGAGCGAGTACACGCCCGACCAGGAAATCATCGCCGACTGCCAGCTTGTCGATGCCGGCTTCCTGTATCTCGCGGATATGACGCACTGTAATACGCTTGCCCGATGCAACGATCACTTTACCGCCCTTGCCGGCTATGTCAAAGCGCGCGATTTCGCCGCGCAGGCGTTCCGGTACTACCTCAAACTGAATGCCTTTTTTGCCCAACAAGAATGTATCCACATCGAAGAATGCGGCCAGAATTTGCTCGGGCGTATAACCCAGTGACTTCAGCAAAATCGTAACGGGCATCTTGCGGCGACGGTCAATACGGAAATATACATAATCCTTGGCGTCAAATTCAAAATCCAGCCATGAACCACGGTAAGGAATAATACGTGCCGAGAACAACAATTTTCCCGAGCTGTGTGTTTTACCCCGGTCGTGCTCGAAAAATACCCCGGGCGAGCGATGCAACTGCGACACGATCACACGCTCTGTACCATTAATCACAAACGAACCGGTGTGTGTCATCAACGGAATTTCGCCCATGTACACTTCCTGCTCTTTCACTTCCTTGACAGTTGGCTTGGATGCTTCTTTGTCCAGCAAAGTAAGGCGAACGCGGGCGCGCAACGGTGATGCATAGGTCAGCCCGCGCTGTTGACATTCTTTCACATCAAAAGGGGGCACCCCAAGCGCATAGCTGACAAAATCCAGACGGGCATATTTGTTATGGCTTTCAATCGGAAAGATCGAATTAAATGCGGCCTGCAAACCGTCGTTAATGCGTTGCTCAGGCTGGACACTTGCCTGTAAGAAAGCGCTATAAGACTCAAGCTGGGTGGACAGCAAAAATGGCACCGGCAAAGCGCCGATCCGTTTTGCGAAACTCTTACGGATACGTTTTTTTTCAGTAAACGAATAGTTCATGATATCTCCACAACCAAGGAAAAAAAGACAAGGGACAAAGGGCGCGATCAACGCCCGCTGACCGTTAACTTCTTAAAAGCGGAAAAGGCTGACGGAAGCCGCCAGCCTTTTCCACATGCGACAGTTACTTGATTTCAGCGGTTGCGCCTGCTTCGATCAATTGTTTCAGTACGGCATCAGCATCAGCCTTGTTAACACCTTCCTTGACTGGCTTCGGAGCTCCGTCCACCAGATCCTTGGCTTCCTTCAAGCCCAAGCCGGTAATAGCGCGAACAACCTTGATCACGTTTACCTTGGCATCGCCAGCTGCGGTCAGAACAACTGTGAATTCAGTTTGTTCAGCTGCTGCGGGAGCTGCGCCACCAGCACCACCGGCAGCAGGAGCTGCCATCGAAGCGGCAGAAACGCCGAACTTCTCTTCAATTGCCTTAACCAGTTCATTCAGCTCCAGAACGGACATAGCGTCCACGGATGCCAGAAATGCGTCTTTATCGAATGCCATTTTGTAGTTCCTAACTTTTAAAGATTAATTTTAGATGATCAAGCAGCTGCTTTTTGCTCAGCCACAGCGCTCAGTACACGTGCAAAGCCAGCGATTGGCGATTGCAGTAAACCGCATAGTTGTGCCAGCAGCACTTCCTTGGAAGGTACTGTAGCCAGTGCGTTAACGCCTGCGGCATCCAGAGTCTTGCCATTGTAAGCACCTGCCTTAACCACCAACTTGTCGTTCGTTTTAGCAAACTCATGCACCACTTTAGCGGCAGCAACAGCATCAGAACTGATGCTGTACACTAGCGGTCCTACCATCTTTTCCGCCAAAGCTTCGAATTGCGTACCTTGAACAGAACGGCGGGCCAGCGTATTTTTCAATACATGAAAATACACACCTGATTTGCGCGCAGTAGCACGCAATTTGGTGATGTCCGCTACTGCTATCCCACGGTACTCTGCCAAAACGATCGTCTGAGCCTGTGCAACTTGCGCACTTACTTCGCTCACTACCGCTTGTTTTTGTTGCAGATTAAGACCCAAAGTCTTTCTCCCTTTTTAACCGGAACACATAACCCAGGTTATCCATTCCTTCATTAACGACCGCGACCTTAAGCCAGAAAAAATGCACTCCCCGCTTATGGGCACACCATCTACGTGGGTTGACGGGATAAGCCGTCAATTAAACCGTCGGCTGACTGCACCTCGGGTACCTACGGTCTTTGATAATCTGCCTATCCTGCCAGCAGTCCAAAGCCTTCAGGCGGCATGGTTAAACACCATGCCGCAAATTCAAATCACTTACGCTGCCAAGCTTGCTTGTTCAACGCGAATACCGACACCCATCGTACTGGAAACCGATACCTTCTTCAGGTAAACACCTTTGGCAGCAGCTGGACGAGCTTTGTTCAGCGCATCAATCAGCGCCAACATATTTTCGCGCAATGCCTCTGGTGTAAACGACGCACGACCGATGGTGCACTGCACGATACCGTTCTTGTCAGTGCGGTACTGTACTTGACCCGCCTTGGCGTTTCTTACCGCACCTGCCACATCAGCCGATACTGTTCCCACCTTGGGGTTAGGCATCAAACCGCGTGGACCCAGGATTTGACCCAATTGGCCCACAATACGCATTGCGTCCGGTGAAGCAATTACCACGTCGAAATCCATTTTACCTGCCTTGATGCTTTCAGCCAGATCCTCAAAACCAACTACATCTGCACCGGCAGCTTTAGCTTCTTCAGCCTTGGCGCCTTGGGCAAATACTGCCACGCGTACGCTTTTTCCGGTGCCTTTAGGCAACACAACAGAGCCGCGAACCAGCTGGTCGGATTTTTTCGCATCTATACCCAAGTTCACTGCGACATCAATCGATTCATCGAATTTTGCCTTGGCAGTTTCTTTCACCAAAGTCAGCGCATCCGCCAGCGGATACAGCTTGTTGCGATCTACCTTGGCAGCCAGTGCTTTGTAACGTTTGGAAATGTGTGCCATGTTATACGCCCTCCACGGTAATACCCATGCTGCGGGCGCTGCCAGCAATAGTGCGCACTGCGGCATCCATATCGGCTGCTGTCAGATCAGGCATCTTGGTTGTTGCAATATCTTCCGCTTGTTTGCGGGTAAGCTTGCCAACCTTGTCGGTATGAGGTGTTTTACTTCCCTTTTGTATACCTGCAGCTTTCTTGATCAGAATAGTCGCAGGTGGCGTCTTCATGACGAAGGTGAAGCTCTTGTCTGCAAAAGCGGTAATCACAACAGGAATCGGCAAACCAGGCTCAACGCCTTGGGTTTGGGCGTTAAACGCCTTACAGAATTCCATGATATTCAAACCGCGCTGACCCAGTGCAGGGCCGATTGGAGGACTTGGATTTGCTTTGCCCGCAGGCACTTGCAGCTTGATATAGCCAACTATCTTCTTTGCCACGTTACTACTCCTTTTTAGTGGGTTAAACGCATACCGCAACCACTCCGATACGCTCCCCGTTTAATACAGGAAAGAGAAATGAAAAAGGGGAAGGGTTTTT
>Ga0364881_10115_pt1 | contig 55882 bp, 59 predicted proteins | sample ExccelJu500001D4_5_FD_206923 | JGI IMG/M metagenome (GOLD analysis project Ga0364881, IMG submission 206923) | Enriched cells from Trout Bog Lake Hypolimnion, Wisconsin, USA - BchlTB.July30.5000.01.D4 | ecosystem: Environmental > Aquatic > Freshwater > Lake > Hypolimnion/Profundal zone | place...
AATAGGGCTTCGATAGTATTTACAATAGAAATTATGAAGGGAAGGTTTTCTTGAATGGTTTTACACTGACGTGTTGGTAAACTCCGGCTTTCAAGTAAGGATCTTCATTCGCCCAAGCTTGGGCTTCAGTCAGGGACGTGAACTCAGCCACGATCAGGCTACCGGTAAAACCTGCTTCTCCGGGATCGTTTGCATCGACCGCGGGGAAAGGCCCCGCCAACAGCAGTCGGCCTTCGTTTTGTAACGCCTGCAAGCGTGCAACGTGCGCAGGGCGCGCGCTCTTGCGAGATTCCAAACTTTGCGGGACATCCTGTCCGATAATGGTGTATAGCATATAAGTTCTTTATCTATTAGGGTTGGTCTTGGTGTTCTTCTTTCATGTATTTCGACAGTACCAGTGCTTGCAACAAAATAAACACCAGCATTAACCCGGTCGTGCCAAACAGTTTGAAGTCGACCCAAGTATCCATGCTGAAATTAAATGCGACATAGAGGTTGAGGCATCCCAGCAACGCGAAAAATCCACTCCATGCAAAATTCAGGTATTTCCAAACATTGTTTGGCAGGTGTATTTTTCCTTGCAGCAATAGACGCATGAGATTCTTGTCAAGGAAAGCTCGTGAGAACAAAATTGCGATGGCAAAAAACCAATACAGGGCGGTTGGTTTCCATTTGATGAAATTTTCGTTGTGCAGGAGCAAGGTAGCGCCACCGAAGACGACGATTATGCCAAGACTCACCCACAGGGTTGTGTCAACTTTTCCATGTCTCCACTTAACCCAGGCGACTTGCAAAATTGTTGCCGCGATGGCTGTAGCAGTTGCTGGATAAACACCGAACAGCTTGAACACAACGAAGAACAGGATAACGGGAAAAATATCAAATAAGATTTTCATGGGGGGCTATTATCCATATTGGGGTATGGATGTCTAATTTCTGTCTAATGCTAAAGAGGCAGAGTTGATGCAATAACGCAATCCGGTAGGCTCCGGACCGTCTTCAAATACATGTCCCAAATGCGCATCGCAAGCAGTACAGCAGACTTCGACACGATCCATGCCAAGCGGATCGTCCTCTTTATACGTGATGGATTCTTCAGTAACGGGCTGCCAAAAACTCGGCCAGCCAGTGCCTGATTCGTATTTCGTTTCAGAATTAAATAGGGGGGCGCCGCAACACACGCAGCGGTATATGCCAATGTCATGGCAGTCCCAGTATTCACCGGAAAAGGCTGGTTCAGTGCCGCATTCGCGGCAAATCTCATACTGGTCTGGTGTCAGTTCTTCGCGCCACTGATCGTTTGATTTGTCGAGCGGGTCGGTCATAATACCTCTGCGGCATGGTCGGCAAGCCGTGAACGCTCACCGCGTTGCAGAGTGACATGTCCACTATGCGCCCAACCTTTAAAGCGATCAACAACATAGGTCAGTCCGGAACTGCCTTCGGTGAGGTAAGGGGTATCAATCTGCGCGATGTTACCCATACACACCACCTTGGTGCCAGGACCTGCGCGCGTGATCAGCGTCTTCATCTGCTTTGGCGTTAGGTTCTGCGCTTCATCAATGATGAGATATTTATTGAGGAAAGTGCGGCCGCGCATAAAATTGAGTGATTTAATCTTGATGCGTGAACGAATCAGGTCGCGCGTTGCGGCACGCCCCCAATCGCCACCTTCTTCATCAGCTTTATTCAGAACATCCAAGTTGTCGTCCAGTGCTCCCATCCACGGTGACATTTTTTCTTCTTCCGTTCCCGGCAGGAAACCAATGTCTTCGCCTACTGGAACAGTAACGCGGGTCATGATGATTTCTGAATATAGTTTGCTCTCCAGAGTCTGCATCAAGCCTGCGGCCAGCGTTAGAAGTGTCTTGCCGGTACCGGCTTGTCCTAGCAGAGTGACGAAATCGATTTCCGGGTTCATCAGCAAGTTGAGCACGAAATTTTGTTCGCGGTTACGTGCGGTAATTCCCCAGATGGCATTTTTGGTATGAGTATAGTCGGTAAGTGTGCGCAAAGTAGCCGCATTACTTTCTTGTGCGGCAACGACGGCATAAAAAGGCGAATCGCCGTTTTCCTGATACACAAATTCGTTCACCAGCATATCACGGCACAGAGGGCCTTTTAGGTGATAGAAAGTGTGCCCGCCTTGCAGGCCAGACTGCATATCTTTACCGTGCTTGTCCCAAAAGTCAGAAGGTAGCGCTTTCATGCCGGTGTAGAGAAGATCAGTATCTTCCAGCACCTTATCGTTAAAATAATCTTGCGCGTTCAGACCCAATGCACGCGCTTTAATGCGCATGTTGATGTCTTTACTGACTAATGTTACTTCACGTTTGGGTTGTTCCTTATGCAAGAACATGACCACGCCCAGAATGGCGTTGTCTGCTTTGCCGTTGGCTAGGTTGTCCGGCAATTGATGATCTATAAATTGCGTTTGCAAGAACAAACGACCCGTTGCATTCTTGTTGCCTAAAGCCTGCAATGAGACGCCATCCTCGATGTTGATTCCTTCGGTGATCAGTCCATCCATATAGCGACTTGCTTGACGCGCGTTTCTGGCAACTTCGGTCATGCCTTTTTTATTGTTGTCCAATTCCTCAAGGACGAACATGGGCAAGTAGACATCATGTTCTTCAAAACGAAACAGACTGGTCGGATCGTGCATCAATACGTTGGTATCCAATACGAACAATTTAGTGGCATTGTTTTTTTTGCCAGCGGCTGTTTTACGAGTTGCCATGTTGCTCCTTATAGGGTTTTTACGAATGAGAGAACTTCCTGGGCATGGCCATCGGCTTTTAAGCCGCGCCATTCTTTGCAAATGATACCGTTTGAGTCAATGACGAAGGTACTGCGCTCGATACCGCGTACTTGTTTACCGTACATCATCTTTTGTTTCATCACGCCGAAAATATTACATACCGTCTCCTCGGCATCAGAGAGTAGCGCAAAAGGCAGGGTAAATTTTGACTTGAAATTCTCATGCGATTTAATACTGTCGCGCGAAACTCCGACAACTTCACACCCGGTTTTTTTAAAATCAGGATAAAGGTCACGGAACTGTTGTACCTCCGTAGTACACCCGGGGGTGTTGTCCTTGGGGTAAAAAAAGATCACTAACGGATTGCCGCGAACGGAAGAAAACGTAAAAGTCTGATTGTTGGTGGCAGGTAAGGTGAAATCTTGTACAGCCTGATTCGACATCAATTGAACTCCATTTAATATAATCGTAATGAAACACGTGTAAACGTCGCGTTGCAAATTTTTGGTGCATCTTGATGTCGCCATTGTTGACAAAATATCCGGCTAAGGCAAGCGATTCCTTGTCTCGCCAAATTAGGTCACTTGTGCTACGGTTGCCCCCTTAATTTGTAGCCAGAACGTATTTTTGCAATATGATCGAAATACAGCACGATTTTAGCGACGAAGATTATATGCGCGAGGCGCTATTATTAGCGGAGAAGGCCGCTCAGGCAGGCGAGGTTCCTGTAGGCGCAGTGGTGGTCAAAGACGGCGAGATAGTGGGACGAGGCAGCAATGCGCCCATTTCGCAACATGACCCGACTGCACATGCCGAGATCGTGGCATTGCGCGATGCGGCACAGCGCATTGGTAACTATCGTTTGGTAGGGTGTGAGCTATTCGTAACTCTGGAGCCATGCATAATGTGTGTTGGTGCAATGTTTCATGCGCGCATTGCCAGGGTGGTGTTTGGCGCAAACGATTTAAAAACAGGCGCAGCGGGAGGCGTGGTTAATTTATTTGACGATTTGCCGCCTGCTGACGCGGAGAATGGTATTACTAGATTGAATCATCACGCCAGCGTTGAAGGTGGCGTATTGGCGAACGAATGCGCCAAGGTGTTGAGCAGTTTTTTTGCCAACAGGCGAGAGCAACAACGTAACAAGCAACAATTTCATTTGAGCGAGGAAGGATGAAAATTATTATCCATATTCCGGATCAAGTGATGGACTTGCTGGACGATAGCGGAAAAGTGGTTCACCAATATGCGGTCTCAACGGGGGCGAATGGTGTGGGTGAGGAGAACGGCAGCTTTTGTACTCCGCGTGGCAAGCATTATATCCGCGCAAAAATCGGCTCAGGACAGCCGGAGAATTCAGTATTTGTAAAACGCCGTCCAACGGGTGAAATTTATACGCCGGAATTAGGTGCGGCATATTTGCAGCGGGATTGGATTTTAACGCGCATTTTGTGGCTATGTGGAAAAGAGTCAGGCTACAACCGTTTAGGGTCGTGCGATACGATGCGCCGCTATATTTATATTCACGGCACTCCGGGTAGTACTGAATTGGGTAAGCCCGGTTCTCATGGATGCATTCGGATGGGTAATGCTGATCTGGTTGAGTTATTCGAACTGGTGACAGTTGGAACAGAGGTGGATATTTTGCCCTGAATAGTTAAGTTTATTATGAATGAAGTAATCAAATTGGAATTCGCGTAATTAATCTTGGGAGATGGCATGGAGTTTACGATACACACAGTAACATGGCATGACGCAGAACCCTTGCTACGTGCGGTAAGAGAAGCAGTGTTCATTCGTGAGCAAGGTGTGCCAGTAGAGTTGGAGTGGGACGGCTTGGATAATGATAGTCATCATGTTTTGGCATTGAGCAATGCAGGTCAGGCAATTGGTTGCGGACGCATTTTGCCGAATGCGCATATCGGGCGAATTGCTGTCGTGCCAGATTGGCGTTGCAAAAAAGTCGGGACAGCGATATTAGAAGGTTTATTGGCCTATGCCAGCAGCCGAGGTTACCCAGAAGTCGATCTTGATGCGCAAGTACAAGCGTTGCCTTTTTATCTGCGTTTTGGATTTTTGCCAGAAGGGGAAGAGTTCATGGATGCAAACATTCCTCACCGCAAGATACGTTTGAAACTTTAGTCGAGATGAGTGTTACATCAAACTGTCGTTAAAATTTATGGGTCTCTGTAATTATTGAATGAGTATTCACGCGGTACTCAAATCGAATTTCATGGTTGATATGTATTTGTGACTAATGTCGCAAAATTACCACCTCACACCTACTAGGTAGGGTGTCTGAACGCCTGCTGAGACCTTAAATCGGATAAATTTTGTGAGACAGGAGGTCTCCAGTTAACCATTTGATTCATGTAAGGCCACAATTTGAGACTCCCGAAATCAGACATTCGTTGATTTAAAGTTATCGAAATTCATAACCAGTTTAATATATGAAAACTAAGCTGTTCACCTTTAGTATTCCTAACTGCGCTGTGAGGTATCGAAGGTTAACAATAGGGAGTTGTGACGTGACAAGTAAATTAATGGAACCAAGAGTTAATCATGCCACAACAATCTTCCGTAATTTGCAATGAGTTCTATGCAAAGCCAAACATGACCAGAAAGAAATCACAACTTCAAGTATCAAATGCCATCGTTAATGAAGAAGAACATTTCTGCATGGTTTCTAAAAATGCCTATTACCTTACGCTGAGTTGTGATTTCTTTGACGGCGATCCGGTGCACGATTGGCTTATTGCCGATGAAGATATAGATAGCTTGCTGCTCGACTAATAAGAAGTTCTCAGCCAACCTGATATTGAGTTATTTCAAAAATGATACTTTATAAAAAGGGAGTAATTATGTCACGCAAATTGGCTGTTCTAATTCGGTTCATCGAAAACTTCCAATATTATCGCCGGAGTGGATACAGTTTCAAAGCCGCGTGGATTTTTACCACCAAGACACTCCAAGATGACTAAGTGTTTTTATGATTCTCAGAGATTTCCGACGAAACTGGCAATTGCTCAATCCCTTGCCAGTTCCCCCTCAATAGCTTCGACCAGCCTTGGCGAATCCGGTGCTATGTCCGGTGCAAAACGGCGCACCACTTGGCCTTGGCGATTGATCAGAAACTTTTCGAAGTTCCATACCACTTCGGGCATGGGCGTCGGCTCCATCTTGTAGCCGCGCAGGCTGCCTTCCATACCTTCGCGATCCTCGGTATCCGGCTTTTCTGTCGTCAAATGTTTGTACAAAGAGTGCTTGTCCGGCCCAGTGACTACAATCTTGCCATAGAGCGGAAAGTGCACGTCATAAGTAGTCTTGCAGAAGAGCTGGATCTCGTCATTGCTACCAGGCTCCTGAGCAGCAAAATCGTTGGCTGGAAAACCGAGAACGGAAAATTTTCTGGCCCCGTATTTCTCGTACAGCTTTTCAAGACCTTCGTACTGAGGCGTCAGCCCACATTTGGATGCCACATTGACCACTAATAGGACTTCGCCTTTGTGTTCGTTCAATGTCGCGTCACTACCATCGATTTTCTTAACTGGGATGTCGTAAATGGATGTGCTCATTGTAATGTACTCCTTTGGGGGGGCTATTTTGGGAAATGTATTGTCGGTAAGTAATAAATGCCGTACCTCCGTTCAAGCCAAGGCCGGGGATGCCGTTTATGGTGAAATCAACCGTTAAAATGTCGCACTGCTTGCCCGCAGGAAAGTGGCTTGAAGCAAGATAGACTTTGCCTACCACGATGTCTGGGAAAGTCTCGGTATAGAACTTTGCAGCGTCTAGGGCGGTGCCGTTGAACCAGAGACAGATCGTGTTCTTGGCAACCATATATGTTCTCCAACCGTGGTTATTACGTGTATTCGCACAATTGCTGAATGGTTTTTCAGAATTGGCTACACATATTTTGCGCTTCTTTAACAATAGATTCCACCACTACAAACAGATGGTACTGGCATGCAGTGAGGTGCTGGTACGATTGACACTTTTGATACAAAGCAATGCTTCGTTTTGCACATTTTGACGCCGAATAGCTGACTTTCGTTAACGGCGAATTTTGGCCCAGACTGTGAAAAAAGTAGAGTAATTTGTACACTTGGCACCGAATGAAACGTTAATGGAAGTATCGTGTAGGCTACCGACACGCCAGCACTGATTCGTCAATCACTTGAAGACTGCAGCAGGGTTCTGGTCAAGCAATTACCCAAGTTACTGCAAGGTATTGACGACCACATCAACAGGCATCTCAACTTGGAGGGCGATAGCGAGCTTTCAAAGTTGCTAAGTTTTATGCAAATCAACAGCCAAGTTTATGGAGTTACCAATTCTATTTACGTAAATAGGATAATTAAGGATATTATTTTTGAATCGTAAGGAAGCGGCATGATTACTCACAGGAGATTAATATAATGACTATTACACTTGCAATCGACGTCTATGGCACATTAATAGATACTCAGGGTGTCACTGCTGCTTTGGAAAAATATGCTGGCAATAGCGCTAAAGAGTTTTCTCAGCGCTGGCGTGAGAAACAACTAGAGTATTCATTCCGACGCGGCTTGATGCAATGCTACGAAAGCTTTGATATTTGCACAAGCAACGCTCTTGATTACACCAGTGCCTATTTGAATGTTTCACTTAGTAAAAACGACAAAGATTATTTAATGGGGCAGTACAAAATATTGCCCGCGTTTGCGGATGTCGAAAAGGGATTGATCCTTGCTAAAGAGTCTGGCTGCAGATTGTTTGCCTTTTCAAACGGCAAGGGCGACGCGGTTGATCTGCTGTTAAAGAATGCAGGAATCAGAGATTATTTTATCGATATCGTTAGCGTTGATGAAATGAAGTCTTTCAAGCCTAATCCCGGCGTCTATAGCCACTTTTTAAGAAGAGCTGGCGCAACGGGAGCCAATGCTTGGCTTATTTCGAGCAATCCTTTTGATGTGATTGGTGCAATCTCTTCTGGAATGAGCGCTGCCTGGGTTAAGCGGTCACCTGAAGCATTATTTGATCCTTGGGGGATTGCCCCCACATTAACGATCAATAGTTTTGAAAATCTTGCCGAGCGAATTATTCAAGTCAGCCATAAATCTTTGTGAAGCCCAAGGCAGTATTAACTGGCTACCAAATGCGTGACCTTGGGCGGTTCAGTGCCTTGATGAAATCTGCGGATATTATTGATGACTTCAGTGTCAGATACGGTTGCTCTTTCATGTTGGCGCAAATGTGCCATCCATGATTCGACCATGAAGCATTCCACCATTCGATCCGGATGTTCAATGTCGTTAAACAACTCCCACATAAACGCACCATCACGTTTTCTGATTCTGCGCATTTGATGCATTAAAGTTGTGAATTCATTTGCCCGGTGCGGATCAATGCGGTATTCCAACATGACCATTACAGGGCCTCTATCGGCTTCAACTTCTGCTATTGCTGTGGGCGCAGTTAAATTCATGGAAGGCGAATGATCGGCAATGTCATGTTTCCCAATCCGATTGTGCCATGTAGCTGCAACTCCAAGCAAAGCGCCGCAGGCCGCAAGTGTGAGCGTGTAGGGAATGCCAATCCATGAAGCAACCTGACCCCACAAGGCGCTACCGGCAGCCATGCCTCCCATAAAAACAACCCAAAAAAGAGCGAGTCCGCGCGCACGTACCCAACCCGGAAGCGCAGTCTGAGCCGCTGTCATCAATGAAGAAACAACACTGATCCAGGCTGTTCCCGTCAACAACATTGCTGCTCCGGCAGCATACACATTTCCGCTATGTGCCAACGCTAACATGGCGATAGCGTAAAGCCCTGTTGCAGATGCAACGATATATTCACGACTGATACGGGCGTAAACTCTTGGAAGCAACAAGGCACCGACAATTGCACCCGCTCCCAAGCAGGCTAAAAAGAGGCCATAAGTGCCGGGGCCGCTTTTTAGTTCTTGCCGAACGATTAACGGCAGCAATGCCCAAGAGGCACTAGCAAATACAAAAAATGCAGCGCCTCTAATAAGTACAGCACGCAATTCCGGCGAGTGACGGGCATAACGCAGCCCGGATCGCATCGCTCCAAAAACTCGTTCTGCAGGTAGTTCGCTTTCTTTTGTGGGGCGCTCCCATTTTAGCAATGCGGCAATAACAGCTAGAAACGAAGCTGCATTCAAAAGAAAAACCACACCGGGTCCTGCGGCGGCAACAATCAATCCGGCGAGCGCCGGCCCGACAGATCTTGATACGTTCATCCCCAGTGTGTTTAATCCGATGGCAGCTTGTAGCTCGGTTCGATTGACCAGCTCCGGGGTAACGGCTCCCCACGCTGGCATAAGCATAGCTGTTCCAATACCCAAAGCAAAAGTAAACAAAAGCAGAATGGGCGCTGTCGTCAGCCCCGCAAGTGTCAATACACCAAGTAACGCTGCAGACACCAGCATCCATACTTGAGATGTAATCAAGTAGTAACGTCTATCTACTATGTCGGCAAGCGCACCGGCAGGTAGTGCCAATAAAAATACCGGTGCAGAGGTGGCCGCTTGTACCAGCGCCACCATTAACGGGGTGGGAGCGAGAGAGGTCATTAGCCATCCGGCCCCGACCTCGTGCATCCAAGTTCCTATGTTTGAGACGACTGAAGCAACCCACAGCATGCGGAACACCTTGTGATGCAAAGGTGCCCACGGTGAAATTACTGCGGCCTTAATAGGATTGGCACTCATGATCGCATTTCGTTAAGCCCCTTCTAAAGCTTTCTGCCAACTGCGGAGTGGAATACACGTTTGCAAACGTTCGATGGCACGGTCGGAAAGTGCAGGATGAATTTCGTGACCAACCAAGGATGCGACATCCAAAGTGGCATCCCCGTTCAATTCCATGAGTCTGTCATAGGCAGAGCGGGCGTGAGCGACGGGAATAACCGGATCATTCTCGCCGTGTAGAAAGTGCAAAGTGGTGAGTTCCGGAGCCTTTTCAGGAAGTGCTGCAAATCGTCCTGAAAATGACAATACTCTACCTACTTTTCCATCATGCTTCTTGGCGAACTCCAACGCCATAATTGCACCCTGAGAAAAGCCGACAAGTGCAGTGTCTGTCTGCACTACGTTAAGGCGATCTTGAGCCTGTTGCACTATGTCATACAGGTTGCTCATTACTTCGGCGACACGTCCAGAACGGTTTTCTTCGGTAACGCCGCGTATGGAAAACCATTGCCGGCCATTTCCGCCGCCATCAAATGGAAATGTCCCATCAGGTAGCAGGAATGCTGCGCTTGGGAAAACACGCTTAAGCTTAGTAGCCAAAGGCACAAGGTCAGTTGCTCTTGCACCGACTCCGTGCAACAAAATAAAGAGTTGCTTTACCGGAGTAGCTTCCGGCAATATTTCGATACCCTGAAAGGTTTTATCAGTCATTTCAATTCTCCGATTAAAAGTAATTACGCGTTTTGCCAGAGATAAGAATCCATGGACAATCCACCATAGGCAAAGTGGGGTTGATAACGCAGAGGTATATCCTCTCCGGCTGCACCCAAAGCAACCAAAAGCGGTAAGAAATGCTCTTCGGTCGGGTGTGACTCTGCACCATAGGGTGCAAGCCGGTAATTCACCAAAGCTGAGACATCTTTTGCGGCCAGTCGTTCAGCCACCCATTCAGAAAAAGTATTCGCTTTAGGCAAAGGTGCCTGATCGCCTGTTGCGTGCCAATCCAACCATCCAAAATTATGCGTTATCGCACCTGAGGCGATAATCAGTATGCCCTCATCTCGCAGGGTTGCAAGTGCCTTTCCCAATTTAAAATTGGCAGACGCATCCATGTTGCGGGTTAACGAAAGTTGAGTAACCGGTATATTGGCTTGCGGGTACATCGCTTTGAGTGGCACCCACGCACCATGATCCAAGCCACGATTCGGATGAAAGTCTGTTTTTAAACCGATTGCGGAAAGCGACGATGCAACCCGCTCCGCTAGCGCCGGTGCGCCCGGTGCGAGATATTCCATGTGATAAAGCTCAGGCGAGAAACCTGAGAAATCGTGAATGGTAGGCGGGGCAACTGCCATGCTGACCGAAGGCTGGCGCGCTTCCCAATGTGCCGATATGACCAGAATTCCCGCAGGTTGGGGAATAGTCTGGCCAATCTCGCGCCAACTGGTTACAGTGTCAGGCGCCTTCAACAAGGCATCAGGTGCGCCGTGGGAAACGAAAACAACAGGCATGCGTTTGGACATATCAAACTCCGTTCTCTTTGCGTAATGACTATTTGGCGCTTACCCTCCAATCATTTCTAATGTGATTTCTAAGAAATCAATTTATATCGAAGGCGGCGTATGTACCCACTGTAATCATTCCAATGCGAAAGAAAAAGTCCATAAAGTGGAATACATTGTTCCATTCGTGGATCGTACAATCTCACCTGTCCGGCTTTATCTAATGCGGCGATAAACCTAACATTTAGCCTCTTTCAATTTATTTGTTCAGGTTAGACTAAACAAATAAATTGAAAGAGAAAAAACTGGAAGCAAAGCATATCCCATTAATTCAGCATAAAAGGAGTTCACTGTGTCAAACTCACCCTTAAATCAAGAAACGCTTAATCAACTTTTCTTTGACGCGCATACGCATAACGCCTGGCAAAATCGTGCTGTGCCGGAAGAATTGTTGCGCCGTCTCTATGATACTTTTCGCATGGGGCCGACTTCGGTCAACTGTTGTCCAGCGCGTATCGTTTTTGTTAAATCCGCAGAGGCCAAGGAAAAACTAAAACCGGCACTCGCCGAAGGTAATCGTGCCAAGACGATGGCAGCGCCTGTTACAGCCATCATTGGTTTTGATCTGCACTTTTACGAAAATCTTGGAAAGCTTTTCCCAAGCGCACCTACAGCACGTAGTTGGTTCGATAAAGATGAGCAAGCTGCACATACCGCCGCCTTTCGAAACGGTTCCCTTCAAGGTGGATATTTGATCATTGCAGCCAGAGCGCTTGGGCTGGATTGTGGCCCGATGTCTGGTTTTGACAATGCGCTGGTTGATAAATTATTCTTTGATGGCACGTCGGTAAAATCTAACTTCATTTGCAATCTGGGTTATGGTGACACAAGCGGTGTATATCCGCGCAACCCGAGGCTTGGTTTCGAAGAGGCATGCAGAATAGAATAATTTCATTATCATTGATGATTGAAAATTAACTGCGGAGTAAAAAACTTTGGTCAAAGATAACACCCCCGATAGCGACTTGACCTTGAAAAACATCGTGTGGTGCTCACACCTTGAAAAAAGATCCAAAAGGGAAGAGTCTCAGGGGCATCGTGGACTATTGGTCTGGTTGACCGGTTTATCTGGTTCAGGAAAATCAACAATTACGCAGCTGATTGACGAAAGTCTGACCGAAGCAGGTTTACAGATAGTTGTACTCGATGGGGATAATTTACGTCACGGTCTATGCAATGATTTGGGTTTTTCAATCGCAGATAGAAATGAAAATGTTCGCCGGGTAGGGGAGGTTGCCAAATTATTCCTTGAACAAGGATTTGTGGTTCTGGTTGCTTTGGTCTCACCTATCCGCGAAACGAGAGATCAAATTCGGCGGTCATTATCTGAGGCGGATTTTGTTGAAGTACATTGTAATTGCCCGCTTGAAATATGCAGGGAGCGTGATCCAAAAGGACTGTATGCGAAGGTCGATAGCGGCAAAATTGGAGAGTTCACAGGCATCACTTCACCTTACGAGGAACCCTTGAGCCCCGAGATAACCTTGCTGACTGGCGAAGAGTCTGTAGAAGAATCGGTTAATCGTTTGTCGCGCTTGATTATGAGTAAAGTCAAAATTAAAGGGGAACCCTAATCGCTGGTTGATTTGGGTTAATAACGGTTTTGAGAAAATATCTACATTCGAGTTGATTCGCGAAGGTTATGAGCGCCTCAGTTGTTCTAGCAGCGGCAAGTCTAAAAACTCACTCAACCGATATATTTAGTAATTCCCATTTCCTTAAAGGGTATCTAGATATATCTAGGTATATCTAGATAATTCGGCATATTGAGATAAATAATTGCGGTGATAGACTATTTAAGATTTCAAGTTTAGCTAACTTATTTGAAATCATTTGAGTGTCTCATCGTAATTCTTAATAAACCGAAAAGGGGAAATTAATGAAAATTAAATTTCAAAAAAAACTTACTTATGCAACTTCGATATTGAGTTTATTAGCTATCGGCTATTCACAACAAGGCGCTGCTGCTGAACAACTGGGAGTTGGAATTCAATTTCGTGAATCTTTTCAGGCTACACATCAAGCCCCGATAAACGGCGGAACTTCAGGAACAGGTGTATTGCTGAGTTTTGCATTAGATAACACCACTCAGGTTGGCTATCTTGCTGAAACATTCAACACTAAAGAAGCCACGACTACTGTTGGAACTTCTATTGCAAGCAGTTGGAATGTCTCTGCCATTCGGATTGCTAAGTCTGTTGCTGTTGATAATCCGCTTTATCTTGCATTGGATATGGGAACCGCCACTGGTACATCTGCCACTAGTTCTGCAGCTGTTGCGGATATTGTGTTTGGTGGAAAATGGACTGGATCCGTTAGCTCTAAGGCTAATTCATATTTTAATGCGGAAGTCTTGTACCGCAATTTGAATCCAGGTGCATCTTTTGCCAGTGGTACTACAGGTACTGGATCTAATTACAGTGGTGTTATCGTAGTTTTTGGTGCGGGGATTGCTTTCTAAAAACTGCTGAACTTTGTACCAAGTATTCTATTTCGACATTGGAATACGCATCTTTTTTACGCTCCTCGTATTCTGGGCAATCGCAAGGTTGCCCAATATTTTCAGAAATTGTGCGATGAGTTCGTATAGCAATTAACAGGTGAAACTTAATTTCGCTTTAGTCTTGTTTTAAGAAGTTGACCTCAAATTACGACTATCCAAATTTATCAGGACTGATTTCAAAGTCGATAATTAGCATGAAGTAGTTAGGTGAATCAGGGAGTTATTGTTTCAGGGGTCCCATCGTCAAACGCATCATAAATACCCAAAGTAACCCCATTTCTTTGTGTATCAGTAATTTATATTTACCAAAAACGCTTTAGTTTCCCCAATAGGCTCCGATAACACAAATAACGGCGGTTGATGTGGCTCGTAAAAAGGCAAACCAAAGTAAACGGCACAAATAGCCGGATGTGCAACTCGAGTCAAAAGGAGAACTAAAATGCCCTCATATATCAATACCAACCTACCGTCGTTGAATGCGCAACGCAACTTGAATTCATCTCAAGGCGCTTTGCACACTTCATTGCAACGCTTGTCTTCAGGCTTGCGTGTGAACAGCGCCAAGGACGACGCTGCCGGGATGGCGATTGCCTCTCGTATGGAAAGTCAGATTCGCGGCTTGAATCAGGCTGTACGTAACGCCAGCGATGGTATTTCACTTGCACAAACTGCTGAAGGTGCGTTAGGTGCCATTCAAGGCAACATGGCGCGGATGCGTGAACTGGCCGTACAAGGTGCCAACGCGACATCGAACTCGGATATTGCCTCGATCAATGCTGAATTTACTCAGCTCAACGCTGAAAATGCGCGTGTAGTGCAAGCCACTTCATTCAACAACATTCAACTGTTGTCTCAACCGGTTAGCCAAGTGTTCCAAATCGGTGCGAATAGTGTGACCGGAGTAGACAGTATCTCGGTGATGACTTCTGCTGCGATTACGCCTACTTCGACAACATTGGGAACCACGTCGCAATCATCTCAAGCTGAGATCGCAAAACTGGATGTGGATATCGCTAACGTGGCTTCTGCACGTGCAACCTATGGTTCGGTTCAGTCCCGCTTTGAGTCGATCATTAACAACTTGCAGATCTCATCTGAGAATCAAACTGCTGCCCGTAGCCGTATTATGGATACAGACTTTGCTGCAGAAACTGCCAACTTGACCCGTGCTCAAATTCTGCAACAAGCAGGTACGGCGATGTTGGCTCAAGCGAACCAGTCGCCAAACAGCGTTTTGACACTGTTGCGTTAAGGCTAGCGTGGCAACATAAAAAAACAGCCGGCAGTTTTATCTGTCGGCTGTTTTTTTTCGAGGTCTTTTTTTAATTGTTGCGGGGCTTGAGTGCTCACTTCGAGCACATCACTTTCGTCTTTCAATGTCACACCGGAAATCTTCCGCTGCATGGCTTCCTTAGCCAGCCATATCAATTTATTTGCAGCTGCAGCATATTGCAAACCCTCAGGGCGGACATTGGAAATGCAGTTGCGGTTGGCATCACTACAGTTTATTTTGGGTGCGTAAGTCAAATATATTCCCAAGCTATCAGGCGAACTTAATCCCGGTCGTTCACCGATCAGTATAGCCACCATGCGTGCTCCCATACATTCTCCTACTTCATCAGCAAGTGCTACACGGGACTGTTTGGCTATCACGACTGGGCCGATATTCCACGACTCAGGAATAAGCTTCAATAGTTCGGATAGTAAAGGCACTGCATGGCGTTGAACTGCCAACGATGAGAGCCCGTCACCAACTACAATCATAAAATCGATGGGTGAGGAGTATTTGAGAGATTGCAAATGCTGTTTACTTGCGTCATCAAGTCTGCGACCAAAATCAGGCCTCAATAGATAAGTGTGACGATCGGCTGCTTGGCTATGCACAAGCCGTGTTGAAAAACCAAGTGACTGAATAGCCGTTTCCAAAGTGTCGGTATCCAAGGGAAGATGGACGGCATCGCGAGCCAAGGCATGAGACAGGCCGAAATTCAGCACCTCTTTCGTAGGCAGGCTGCTACCCACGCGCCCCAATGCAATTCTGGCGCGGGTAAAACATTTTAGTTCCTGCCAAGGGTCAATTATGTAGCCGACTGCAGACTCTTGGGCATACTTTTTAACATGTTGTGAATCTGCGATACCGGTTGCACCTGTCCCTTGATGTCCATGATGTTCATTTTCTTGAGCCATATTTCGAACTCCGGCGCGGCCTTCAGACCGAGTAATTTGCGTAAATAAAGAATGTCGTGAAAAGAGGTCGTTTGATAATTCAGCATAATGTCATCTGCACCGGGAACACCCATGATGAAGGTTAATCCTGCATTGGCAAGCAACGTCATTAAGGTGTCCATATCATCCTGATCAGCCTCTGCGTGGTTGGTGTAACACACATCGCAACCCAGCGGCACGCCCAGCAGTTTGCCGCAAAAGTGATCTTCCAATCCGGCGCGGATAATTTGTTTGCCATCGTATAAATATTCCGGTCCGATAAAGCCAACTACAGTATTGGTTAGCAATGGAGAAAAGTGTCGTGCTACAGCGTAGGCACGCGCTTCGCAGGTTTGCTGATCAACACCAAAGTTGGCGTTGGCGGAAAGCACGGAACCTTGCCCTGTTTCGAAATACATTACATTATTGCCAACCGTGCCACGATTAAGCGAAAGCGCTGCTTGTTGTGCTTCTTTTAAAATGGCCAAGTTGATACCGAAGCTTTTGTTAGCTTTCTCAGTTCCTGCAATGGATTGAAAAACTAAATCTACTGGCGCCCCTTTTTCGATGAGCTGAATCTGGTTGGTGACGTGCGTCAGAATGCAAGACTGTGTTGGAATGCCATACTGGTTGATGACCTCATCAACCAAGTAGTAAAGATTCATGAGGGCAGGGAGGCTATCAGTTGCAGGGTTGATTCCGATCACCGCATCTCCTGATCCATATAGAAGCCCATCAAGCATTGATGCTGCAATTCCGCGTGCATCATCTGTCGGATGGTTGGGCTGCAAACGCGAAGACAAGTGGCCGGGCAATCCAATGGTGTCACGAAATGCGGTGACGACATGACATTTCTTTGCGACAAGAATCAAATCCTGATTGCGCATTAATTTGCTGACGGCAGCGGCCATTTCAGGCGTAATACCGATAGCAACTTTCTTTAATTTGGCCGAGTCTGCCGCATCTGAAAGTAGCCAGTCACGAAAATCTCCTACGGTGAGATGGCTGATTTCTGCAAAGGCTTCGGCATCATGGCTATCAATGATCAGTCGCGTGACTTCATCCGATTCATAAGGGACAAGCAACTCTTCAAGAAAGTGTTTGAGTTGTATGTCCGCCAGACACATTCTGGCTGCCATACGTTCGGCATAAGTTTCGGCTGCGACTCCGGCAAGAAAATCTCCAGAGCGTGCGGGCGTGGCTTTCGCCATGACTTCTTTTAACGAACTAAAGTGATAGGTCGCTGCACCAATGCTGTGCTGATACACCATATATTCTCCAATACGCCCCACAAATAACTAAAGCGAAAATCAACCGTATAAACTCAACGTTGCTAAGCTAAGCCAGCTGGTGGCAATCACCTGAAAAATGTGAAAGAAAATTACGGCCTGGCTGTTAGATTGAATTTCAACTTCAACATGTTATTTGTGTTGCTTCTGCTTATCCAACTGTTGGATACAATCCAGCGCGGCTAATTTGTAACACTCTGCAAGCGTTGGATAGTTGAATACGTTGGCAACCAGATCATGCACCGTGCCTTTCAGGTTCATCACCAATTGGCCGATGTGTACCAGTTCACTGGCCTGTTCTCCCACGATGTGTACGCCCAATAATTTTTCCGAACGCGCATCCACAATAAGCTTTAGCAAGCCCTGTGCATCACCAATTATCTGACCGCGAGCACTGTCTTTAAAAAATGCACGACCTATGACATATGAGAGGTTTTCCTGTTGCACTTCTTTCTCGGTTTTTCCAACGTAGGATATTTCAGGGATGGTGTACACAGCCATCGGTAAGTTTTCCGCTGTGGCATGTTTCTCACCATCGTAAGCAAATAACACGGCGGCTCGGCCCTGTTCCATGCCGGTTGAGGCGAGGGCAGGGCGACCAATAAGATCACCTACTGCAAAAATATGAGGAATGCTGGTTTGAAAATGTTGATTAACTTCTATCCAGCCATCTTTAGACATGATTTCCGCATTTTCCAGATTGAGACCGCTGCTGTTTGGCTCTCTGCCTTGCGCGTAGAGCACAACATCGGTACGAATTTGTTTCCCGCTTTCCAGAATAGTAAGTGTGCTGTTTTCTTCCCGCCTGATTTCTGCAACTCTTTCTTGCATGTGGAATGTAACACCCATACCAAGAAAGCTGTCTGTCAGTACACCTACAACGTCTTCACTCAGATAGGTCAACAATTGGGCATGACTATCCACCAGACATACTTGCACACCCAACGCCGCGAACATGGAAACGAATTCACAAGCAATTACACCACCGCCGACGACCAGTAAACTTTCAGGTAGATGGCGAAGATTGAGTATCGAAGTCGAGTCCAGTACAGTTTTTTTATCGAATGGAATATTAGTCGGACGTCTGGGTCTGGAACCCGAAGCAATTATTACCACATCCCCGGAAATTTGACGCGTGCCACCACTTGCATCCGTCACCTGTAGTGTATGTGAATCGACAAAAGAAGCCTCACCCGGTATCAGCGCAACTCCGTGCCGCAAGAGGCGTTGCAGAATGACGGACTCCTGTTGTGCGATAACCATTTCTTTGCGACGCACTGCATCTGCCAACAAACCATGGCGACTACGACTATCCGCCGAAAATGCCTGACGCATTCCACCCGAGCGAGTGAGTTGGTAAGCGACTTCGCGCAATGCTTTACTGGGGATAGTGCCGGTTTGAAGTCCGGCGCCACCAATTTTTGGTTTGCGTTCTATGATGGCAGCGCGCTTACCCATGCGTGCCGCTTGCCAAGCGGCATGTTGTCCGGCAGGGCCGGATCCAATGATGAGAACGTCGTAGTCCATAGTCGACCTTTAAATCTTATTGCAGTGAAACCTCGATCCGAGGTTATGAGCAAGCATTTCTGGCAAGACCGGTTTGGTTCAAGCAGGCTTGAGTTCACTGGGAAGTTTATCAGTTCGGCTGAGCAAAACTCTTCCAATTTCATCAAGTAGCGGAGCTCTGACATCTTCCTCATTAAGCCTGAAGGAACTAATGCCAAATGAAATTAGATTTAGACTTACTACATCTATATGACCCTGATCGTAATTCGCCTGAAATCTTAAAAAAACAGGAAGGTCCTGTGATAGATGAACTTGTAACCACTCTTGTTTTGGTCGCTTCCCGTCTAATTCGGCCTTATCAAGGACACCTAACCTAAGATTTTCAAGTTCGACTTTAAGCGCTTCGAGCTGGTTCCACGGACGAGTCACCACCAGAGGTTCAGGAGCCCGGTAATTGACAGTAAAAGTGACGTAAGCGATTAAAGCGGTGGACGATAGATTTTGTTTTCTGGCATCAAGACGAGCACCTTTCCATTTTAAATTTGAAAAGCAGGTGCGGGCATCCAGACGATAGTTTCGGGATATTTCGGGTTCCATTTCGTTGGCAAACTCAGCGAGGGCAGTAAAAAAACCAACAATACGATTGAGTGCTTCATGCAAGTTTTGTGAACGAATTTGTAGCGCCTGAGCTTCAGAAAGGCTTGCCCCCAGTTTTTTTGCCGCCTCTTGCTCAAGTTCTGCGAGAAAGTGGGATTTATATGTAGTGGGTTGTGGTGGCGTATAAACAGCAATAGATTCCGGGGCTGCAATCACATTTGATGTATCAACTAAAATTTCCGGATTTTGCGGTTCGAGGCGCTCATGCTCTGCACTGCGACGGGCATCGGCCAGATGTTTGTCTATTTCGGAGAGCGACGAACTCAGATCAAAACTAACTAACGGTTTGTCTTCCTGTGACGGTGATTGGTTAGACGTCGTTTTTGGAGAAAGTGTCATTTCTATTTTCAAACCGGTGGGTTCAGATTATAACCGTCAGATTGTGGCCATACGCAGTAAATTTTCTAACTCAGCAATTGAATAGTACGTTAATATTTTTTAGTCTTCAACAGTTATAGATACTGGATTTCAGATTACACTGCTTTTTTTATTTCAGGATACTTTTTATGAGTTCAGCCATCGGCCCTTTAGGAAAGCGAAGTTTGATATTTGCGCATCGTGGTGCGAACAAGGAAGCACCGGAGAATACGAAAAGTGCTTTTGATCAAGCGTTAAGTTATCCCATCGACGGGATGGAGACCGATGTTCAACTGAGCCATGATGAAGTGGCGGTGTTATGGCATGACCGTTTCCTTACCAAAATTCCCGGCCTTGAGAAAAAGCACATTGACGATTTTAACTTTGAGCAATTGAATGCGATGAATTTTGCCGGACATTTCGGACAAAGTGTCCGGGCAGAAGGAATTATGCGTCTACAAGAGTTTCTAGATTCTTATCGCAACCGTTGCCATTTGCTTATTGAGATAAAAAACCGTGATTGGGAAGAACGTTCACGTCATCAGACCAAGGTGTGGCAGACTTTGGATATGGTCGGTACAACACAAGGCGATGCCATTCTGGTTTCTTCATTTGATCTGGATAGCCTTATCTATGCCCAACAATATCGTCCCGGATTTCCGCTGGTTTATAACTTCGAGACAGACCAGACGCTGGCAGATGCCGAGCGCATTCTGCAGGCACAGCCTTTCTTGCATGGATTATGTTTACCCATTGAATCCCTGAATGAGCCCTTTGTGCGGTTATTACGTAGTCAGGGTAAAAGTATCGCGGTGTATACCTGCAATAGCGATGAGGAAATCAACAAAGCGTTGAATCTGGGTGTCGATATTCTGATCAGCGATTTGCCGCAAAAGGCGTTACGTTTGAGGAATGCATGAAGCGAAACTTTTCAGCATTGAAGGATTCTAAATTTGATCTTTTAGTTTGTGGCGGTGGCATCTATGGTGCATGGACGGCTTACGACGCGGCACTTCGAGGTCTCAAGGTTGCACTGGTAGAGCAGGGAGATTGGGCTGGTGCGACTTCATCTGCTTCCAGCAAACTGATCCATGGTGGATTACGCTATCTGGAGTCGTATGACTTTAGGCTGGTAAAAAAAGCACTGACTGAACGCGGTATGTTATTGGATGCGGCACCTCATCGAGTTTGGTCGTTGCGATTTGGCGTGCCAGTATATTCATATAGCCGCATAAGCAGATTGCAATTGAAAGCAGGACTCATTTTGTACGACCTGCTTGCGGGTATTCAACTTGCGAAGATGAAGCATCGATATTTTAATCGAGACACATTTGCTGAGCGTTTCCCACTGCTATCAGATGACGGGTTGAGAGGGGGATTTACCTACTCAGATGCACAGACCGATGATGCTCGTTTGGTGTTGGAATTGGTTGATGGAGCGATGAAAGCGGGTGCCGTTTGTGTCAACCAATGCCAGCTTTCTCATCTGACTGAAGTAAACGGTAAAGTCATCGGTGCGACCGTACAAAACATGATCAACAATGAAAGTTGCGAAGTTCAGGCGCAAGTAGTGGTCAAGGCAACTGGGCAGTGGCTGACAAAATCTGAAATTAGCAATAAGTGGTGTCGTTTGAGCAAAGGTGCGCATCTAATTTTGCCAGCAGCGCTGGGTGATGAGGCGCTATTACTGACGGCCCGATCCGATGGGCGTGTGTTTTTTATGATTCCTTGGTACGGACTCACACTTGTCGGTACGACTGATACTGATTATCGCGGAGACATCGAGCATGTTAAGGTTGAAAAGGCCGAAGTAGAATATTTGCTTCGCGAAGCCAATCAGTATCTCAAAACGCAATGGACAGAATTGGATGTGATCGGCAGTTATGCCGGCGTACGCGTGATGCGACAAAGCGATGCAGTCTCTCCATCCACTGTCAGCCGCGATTGGGAATTGAAACGTACGGCTAATGGTGTATTTTATTCTCTTGGTGGCAAAATCACCTCTGCACGCGAAGATGCTTCGGTGATTGTGGATGCTGTGTGTGCGGAGATTGGAGATCAGGTTTCATGCCAAACCAACGGGCATTTATTTCCTTGGGCACCGGATGATTTTGTCGCCTGGTCTTCCAATATATTAGCGCAGGGGGAAAAACTAGGCATCGAAGCAGACTGTTGCAAATGGCTCATCAGGCGGCATGGTAAACGGGTGAGCGCAATTCTTCGCGATGTTGAGAGCAACGCTTCACTGGCTGCGCGTATTGTTCCCTCATTACCGTTCATTTACGCCGATCTCATATTTTGCGCACGTGAAGAAATGGTTGAACATCTGGAAGACCTGCTGCGTCGTCGTATGCCGTTGTTGATCTTGGCCAAGCTACCTGAAGGCGAGTTATTGCACATTGCAGAAAAAGTTTCAGCGGTTTTGGGGTGGAGTGAAGCAAGGGTAAAGCAAGAGATCGGCGTAATTGTGTCCAGTGTTGTTTAACTTGAAGATAGTTGTGAGTGTCTTCTTTGCGGCAGTGAAAAACTAAGAGTAGACTTCCGCAGTCGGCCAAAGGACTAAACCGCTCCGCGGTAGGAGCTCTCCGAATTAAAGTTAGCATGTAATTGACAGAAGTACGCTGTTCCTTAAGTTGGGAAGTGAGGCAATTTCGCCTTATTTCCCGATAGGAGCAGAATCATGGAATCAACCACTCAAGCTGTTTCTCCATTACGCCAACGCATGCTCGACGATATGCGGATGCGCAAGTTTTCCCCCAAGACCCAAAGCCAATATATCCGTACCGTGCGGCAGTTCGCCGCCTTTCTAGGCCAGTCACCCGACACCGCGACCGACGAAGATTTGCGGTGCTACCAGTTGTATATGGTCGATCACGGGTTCTCGCCGATTTCAATTAATGGCGCGATCACCGGCCTGAAGTTTTTCTTCGAGACAACACTGGGTCGTGCCGAGCTGATGAGCAAGATGCAATCGGTACATGTTCCGCATAAGTTGCCGGTGGTGTTGAGTCGTGAGGAAGTCGCACGTCTGATCGCCGCCGCTGGAAACCTGAAGCACCGAACCGCACTAACGGTGGCTTATGGCACAGGATTGCGTGCCAGCGAGGTGGTGGCACTCAAGGTGAGTGATATCGATAGCCAACGTATGACACTGCGTATTGAGCAAGGCAAAGGCAGTAAGGATCGCTACGCGATGCTTTCTCCGGTGTTGCTCGAATGCCTGCGTACGTGGTGGAAGACAGCACGGGCCCAAGGCAAGATGCTCAACGGTGGCTGGTTGTTTCCCGGCTTGAATCCGATGGATCAACTGAGCCTCCGGCAACTGAATCGTGTCATCCATGCTGCTGCAGAAGCAGCGGAGATCGACAAGCGAGTATCGATGCACACGCTGCGCCATAGTTTTGCGACGCACTTGCTGGAGAACAAGGTGGACATCCGCGTGATTCAGGTCTTGCTCGGCCACAAGAAGTTGGAGACGACAGCACTCTATGCTCAGGTGGCCACCGACGTACTGCGCGAAGTGGTCAGCCCACTGGATATTCTGCCACCGGTATAGTTCACGACCATCGTGCGTCCCGCACTGGAGGTCGCGGATATCTTCCGCGCCCATGGTCCTGCCTGGAGAAATGCTCAACACGCGCATTTGAGCCTGGGGCAACTCAAGGTCATGTCGGCGATTGAGCAATGCCGAAGTGCCGCGCTGGGCGGTTATGTGCTGCATTGCCCTGCCTGCGGACAGGACGAGATCGCCTACAACTCTTGCCGCAACCGGCATTGCCCCAAGTGTCAGGCAAGTGCCGCCAAGCGCTGGCTCGAAGCCCGGCAAACCGAACTGTTGCCGGTAGACTATTACCATGTCGTGTTTACCTTGCCCGCACCGATCAGTGCCATCGCCTACACCAACAAAGCGGTGATCTATCGCCTGCTGTTTGAGGTGGCGGCGGAAACATTGCACACCATCGCTGCCGACCCCAAACATCTGGGGGCCCGGATTGGTGCAACGCTGGTGTTGCATACATGGGGTTCATCGCTCACGCACCATCCCCATGTGCACGGCATTGTAACCGGCGGTGGCCTGTCAATGGATGGTGAACGTTGGGTCAGTTGCAAACCGGGTTTCTTTCTATCCGTAAAGGTGTTGTCGAAATTGTTCCGGCGGCGTTTTACTGAAGAACTCAAGCTGGCGCACCAGGCCGGTCAGTTGCAGTTCTTCGGTGAGTTTGCTCAACTAATTGATGCGACAGCATTTGCCAAGTGGCTTGCTCCAATGCGCAAATGTAAATGGGTGGTGTATGCAAAACGTCCCTTCGCGGGACCGGCTGCGGTACTGGCGTATCTGTCGCGCTACACCCATCGGGTGGCGATTTCCAATTCTCGATTGATTGCACTCGATGAACGAGGGGTGACATTCAACTGGAAAGACTACCGTGCCAAGGGTAAGACACGCTACAAGACCATGACACTGGATACTGGTGAATTCATGCGGCGCTTTCTGCTGCATGTTTTACCGGGTGGCTTTCACCGCATTCGACATTACGGGTTGATCGCCAATACCGGGCGACGCGAGAATCTGGCAAGAGCACGTGAACTGCTTCAGGTTGCCCCGGTCGTTGATCAAGTGAGTGATGAAACCACTGTCGAAACAGTTCAGCCTACTTTCGTTTGCCCTCATTGCGGTGCGCCAATGAATATCGTCGACACGTTGCCACGCATTCAGCGCATTCGTGCGCCACCTCCGCTTCGAGGTGCATCATGATCCTGCTCTTTACTCGCCATTCCAACAGACATCGGTTAGCACCGATGCGGGTAAGCATTGCCCTGCGCTGTAAAAACACCGAATGCGGCGTCCCATTTCAACGAAGAATCAGAAGAGACTGCTACTGCACTGCAGTAATGTTTGAGCTCATCGCTAAACAGACCGGCCTGATCAACCAATTAAACAGCAGAGTAAAAACTCAAATCCCCATAGCCGTTACCTAAACAGAGGCCAGCGGTAACATCACCGCGGTTTCCTCCCTTGGTGCTTGTCAGACGCCAGCCCTCACAGGGTTGAGGTATCATTCTGTCTTCGTGGCTGAGGCTGGCATCTGACAACCCTTAACATCTACTGCCCTTCACGACTGGCCGTTGTCGGGCAACGAGATTACAGTGCATTACATCAGTTATGCCTTTCCATAAAATAGACATAAGACTTGCTCAGAGTTATGCTTGCCACTACATCGGCAAAGGAAAGGTTAACGATGCCACTCGTTAGTTCGTTTTACGGCATTCTGATTTACATGTATTGGCTTGACACCAAGCAACATCACTCACCGCATATACATGCCGAATATGCGGGAAGTGAAGCTGTGTTTTCGATTGTGGAAAGCGATTTGCTGGAAGGCTCCATGCCACCACGGCAAACACGCCTCATCCAAGCATGGATCGAGATTCACAGAGAAGAACTGATGGCAGACTGGACGCTCGCAATACGCGGCGAAACTCTAGTCAAGATTGATCCGCTGCGCTAGGAGAAACCATGAACCCACGGATTACCGCTGTTACTGCCCGCGACAATTACACACTGCTCATCACCTTTGCCAACGGTGAAGTGCGCCATTTCGATATGACGCCTTATCTGGGTTATCCTGCATTTGAGTCGCTGCGCCAAGCTGCGTTTTTCAAGTTAGCAAGAGCAAGTCATGGCACCGTCACATGGCCTAAAGAAATCGACTTCGACCCTGACACTCTTTACCTCGAAGGCCAACCTGCCAAGCTTGAAGAACAAGCGGCGTGATCCTCTAGCCCTCGCTGGATTGGAATGGCAGCCTCGTGTCAAATTCGACAATATGGCATTTCCTTCCAATTTAGGTGGTTTCGGTTAGAATAAACCTTGCCCTGTAGGGACGAAAAATCTCAACCAACACAAAGCCAAAGCACATGCGCACATCAAAACTGCATTATCTGTTGGGTATTGTCATCGCCATAATCTGTCTGAGTGCAATCCCCCTTCAATCTCAAGCCGCCCCCAAAGCCAAGCACAAAGCAAGTCAGCAAGAAGAAAAAGAACGTCTCGTCCTTATGCCACTGCGTGTGCCCGAGGAAGACAAGAACCTGACGGGTGCAATGGAAACTGCATTGGTAGAAGGCTTGCAACAGAAGTATGACGTGTTTTCAGGTGAGCAGGTTTCACAAAAGGCACGACAGATATTTCTTAAAGAATCTCGAAACACGGCGCATGCAGAATGCGACGAGACACGCTGTATGCAAAACATTGCCGAAGCGTTTCAAGCTGAACTCATTGCAACGGCCAATGTAACAAAACAAGGAGGAATCTACTTCTTGGCGTTGAGCATTCAGAACATATTTGACAATAAGGTGGTGTACTCGAAATCGTCGCCATGTAAAAACTGTGATGAGGCGCAAGTTGTAGATAAACTCAAGGAGCTCAGCGGGGCAATCGCCCCCGTAGCTTCAGCCCCCGCAATTGAAGAACCTCAAGTTAAAGTTAATAGTAACGACCCTGATTCTGTGCTGTGGGCCGAAGCGCAAAAAGGAAATACCGTAGAAGACTATCAAGTTTATCTGGACACTTATCCCAAAGGTAAATCCGTACCCTTCGCCAAGGCTCGTATCAAGAAACTCAACGACGCTGCTCAATCCGCAGCCGAGCAGCAGGAACAACAAGCGTGGGACGCAGCCCAGAAAGACAGCAGCGAAGAAAGCTATGGACTTTATCTCAAAGGCTATCCTACTGGTCATTTTGCCGGGTTAGCCAAAGTGCGCCTGGACAAACTCAAAAACGATGTTGCAGCAAAAGAAGAAAACAGCCTGTGGAACAAAGCCGACAGCAGCAACGACCAGGCTTTGATTGAAAACTACCTGAGCCGTTACCCCGCAGGCCATCACATTGCCGCAGCCAGCGCCAAACTTAAAGCCATCAAAGAAGAAGCCGCCAAAGGCCCGGCAATGGTACGCATCCCCGGCAAGAACTATGAGATAGGGAAATATGATGTAACTCAAAAAGAGTGGCGCGACATCATGGGTACCAACCCCAGCAAGTTCACAACTTGTGGTGACAACTGTCCGGTGGAACAAGTGAGCTGGAACGACGTACATGAATTTCTGCAAAAGCTCAACGCCAAGACCGGCAGACAATACCGGCTCCCTATCGAAGAAGAATGGGAATATGCCTGTTATGGTGGTATCAAAACAGAATACTGCGGTGGGAGCAACTTTGACAGCGTTGCTTGGTATAAAGACAACAGCAATAGCACCACGCATCCCGTAGGGCAGAAGCAAGCCAATGGTTATGGTCTATACGATATGAGCGGAAACGTGTGGCAATGGATGGAAAACAAATATGATAACGAACACGATTGGCGTGCGCTTCGTCGCGGCTCTTGGAGCTACAACTCGGGCTACTTGCGCGCTGCCAACCGCTTCAACTACGTCCCTACTTTCCGGATCAGCAACGTCGGCTTCCGGTTGGCGAGAACGCTCCCGTAGCGTAACGTAGCGAAGCGAAGAGGAGTGCAGGGAGCATTACACCTTGCTTCTTTACCCCCTTACCCCGATGAGTTACACGAGGCCGTTGGAGAGAAATAGGGAAGTGGTTTTGGGTATGAGGGCGAAGCCCTCTCTCGATATTTTTAAATGCCGGGTTTATCAATTATTTGGATTGATTATGACTGAATCGAATCGCACAAGAGCGAATGGCCCGGCGTTGGAAAAGATGTACCAATTTATGTTGTGGCTGGTGCCGACGGTGGACAAGATGCCACGTTCGCAAAAGTTTACGCTCGGTGATCGCATTCAAAATACCGCATTGGATGCGCTGGAAAATCTCATTGAGGCGACTTACAGTAAATCTGCGGAATCCCAGTTGCGGCAGGTGAATCTGAGTTTGGAAAAGTTGCGATTCTTCTTTCGCATGGCGGCTGATTTGCGCTTCATTGATTTGGGGCGTTACGAACACGCTTCACGGGTTATTAACGAGGTCGGGCAATCTGTCGGTGGTTGGATGAAAGCCCAACGTGCCTAAACGTCACGATCATCTGTTTGGCAACATCTCCAGCTTTGCTGCATTGCATCAGGCAAGCAAAAAAGCGATTCGTGGGAAACGGTCTAAGCCTGGTGCTGCCGGGTTCATGGCAAATCTTGAGAAAAATCTTATTTCAATTGAAGCTCGCTTGCAAAGTAATACTTGGCGCAGTGGCGGCTACACCGAAATAGAAGTATTTGAACCCAAGCATAGGCTGGTTTCTGCCGCACCTTTCCGCGATCGCGTGGTGCATCATGCTTTGTGTTCAGTCGTTGCACCTATCTTTGAGCGTGGTTTCATTGACGATAGTTATGCCAATCGTATCGGCAAAGGAACGCATCGGGCGGTGACGCGTTATGAGCATTTTCGCGACCGTTATCGTTACGTGTTGCGCTGCGATATTTACCGTTACTTTCCCGCCATCGACCATGCGATTTTAAAACTGGATTTACGCCGCAGGATCAAATGCGAGCCGACGCTGGCGTTGCTCGATCACATTATCGACGGCTCTAATCCGCAGGAACAAGTGAATGTATTTTTCCCCGGCGATGATCTGCTGGATGTCGCCGGCAGACGACGCGGCTTGCCCATCGGCAATCTCACCAGCCAGTTGTTCGGCAATGTCTATCTGAATGGCTTCGATCATTTTGTGAAAGAAGTGCTGCGTGCGCCTTACGTGCGTTATGTGGATGACTTCGCCTTGTTCGCCGATGATGTTGAAGTGTTGCGCGATTGGCAGAGGCGCATTGCCAAATATCTACAAGGGCGAAGACTGCTGTTACATCGTGATAAAACGTTTATTGTTCCTACGACTGAACCCGCTACTTTTCTGGGTTACACGTTGATGTCAGGCGGGCAGCGGCGTTTGCCGGAAGCATCGGTGAGGCGTTTCCGCAATCATTTGCGCGGTTTGCGCGATGAGTGGCGAGCAGGTGAGCAGGATGAAATGAATATTCGGCGGCGGGTAAATGCGTGGGTAGCGCACGCCAGCCATGCCGACACTTGGCGCTTACGCCGTACCCTCTTTTGTGGCGGGTGGTTTGACCCGTCGCGGGAGCCTGAAAGCCCCCAAGGTGGGCGTGCGCTTCGTGGCGGCTCTTGGAACAACAACACGGACAACTTGCGCGCTGCCAACCGCAACAACAACGACCCTACTAACCGGAACAACAACATCGGCTTCCGGTTGGCGAGCACACTTCGAACTGCCAGAGCCGACACATTCACGGATGAGTCGGGTGAGTTTCGGAGCGTTCAGGGGCTTTCATGATGAGTGCAGCACCCCGCTCTTGTTTTGCCGACTTAGGTTGGGACAGGGGCGGGTTCTACGTGTTTTAATTTCCGCAATTTGGAAAATCGAACGTCTCTTAACTGGCAACGATTCCGAGCATCGCTATGGCTGCTCCGGGTTATTATGCACAGTTCTCGATTATGTGAAGTTTCGGAACTGATTGCGCTGGGGGTCAGGCTGTAAGAGGCATTGCAGGGTTTGATACAAGTGTAAGCTGGACATAATTTCTGCATTAGTCTGAAGTAGTAGTCCCACTTCAGGAGACTATTATGAACCAGACTACTACGCATCGTGCCGCGTCAGTTGCACCGGAACCAGCAGTATATTCAGATCACATTACAGAGGAGCTGCACCGCTACGAAGAGCACATGCGCGATGTGCGAGGGTTGGCAGAAGGTAGTTGCCAACAGCGGGCTCGCATTGTAGGACGTTTGCTTCATAAGAAGTTTGCTGGGCGACTGATCGACATTACCGAACTGAGAGCTGAAGATGTTCGCCGCTTTCTAGCCAATCAGTTGGATGCTCTTCGAACCCCTTCCAACGCATTACAATTGGCATCGGCATTACGTAGCTACTTTCGTTATCGGGCTACCTGTGGTGATCAGGTAAGTAAGCTAACCGCCGCCGTCTCAAGCCCGGCCCATTGGAAACTGGCCTCATTGCCGCGCGCCCTCAAACCCGAAGAAGTCAAACGCCTGCTGAATTCCTTCACCGTCAACTTGCGTTTGCCGAAACGCGACTACGCAATTGCGCGTTGTGCGTTGGACATGGGATTGAGAGCCGGCGAAATTGCTCATCTCATGATCAATGATATTGACTGGCGTGCAGGCACGGTAATGCTGCGCGGGACGAAATCGTTACGGCAGGACATCATGCCTTTACCGCTGGAAACCGGTAAGGCACTTGCCGATTATCTGCAACATGAGAGACCTGCCACCCGTAACCCAGCTATCTTCGTCCTACAGAAGGAAGGGCAAGACTACCCCATTACCTCCACTGCGATACAGAAGGTGATCAAGCGGGCCTGCTGTCGTGTTGATCTGCCACATTCCAGCGCACACGCACTTCGGCATACCTTGGCGTGTCGCCTTGTTGAGAGTGGCAGTTCGCTCAAAGAAGTTGCTGACCTGCTACGTCATCGATCGCTGACCACCACCCTGATTTACGCCAAGCTCGACACGCCTAAGCTGTTGGCTGTTGCACTGCCATGGCCGGGGAGCAAATTATGAGTGCGCACATTAGCCTGCAGAGAAGGATAAGCGACTATCTTGCGGAACGCCGTCGACTGGGTTTCGTGTTGCATTCACAGGACACATTTCTGACTGGATTTGCGCGCTTTGTAGCCAGTCGCCATCATCGTGGGGCACTCACGGTCGAACTCATGGCCGACTGGATACGTCAGTGCAAAGATGGGCAAGGTACATCAGGAACTTGGGCTCGCAGTCTAAGGAAGTTGCGATCATTTATCCGCTACCTGAAACAGTTTGAACCGAATACCGAGATGCCAGACGAAGCCATCTTTGGGCCGGTACCTGGTCGCGTGGCACCGCATATTTACCATGAGGATGAGATCGTCGAATTGCTCGCGGCGGCTCGCCAGCTTGGACCGCACGGTAGTTTGCGTCCGAAGACCTTCGAGACTTTGTTTGGCTTGATGGCATCAACCGGAATGCGTGTCTCCGAGGCGATTGGCTTGCGTGACGGTGATGTCGATCTCAAGCATGGGATGTTAATCATCCGGCAAACCAAATTCGCCAAGTCACGCCAGTTGCCTTTGCACCCGAGTGCCGTCACTGCATTGAGGCATTACCGCCGACAGCGTGCTCGGTACGTTACCACTACAGCTGACAGCCCGTTTCTTATTAGTAGTCGTGGCAGAGGCCTTGGGCAACCGCTCGGAGAACGTCAGGCTCATCGCGTCTTCAACGCGCTACGTGATAGCTTGGGCTGGGAGAATCGTGGTGCCCATGCAGCACCACGGCTGCATGATTTGCGCCACACCTTTGCCGTCAGGCGCATGTTGATCTGGTATGCGGATGGTGCCGACATCGATCGAATGATGCTGGCGCTATCAACCTATCTGGGGCACACCAAGATCGTCTACACCTACTGGTATCTCACAGCGGTCCCGGAATTGATGGCCTTGGCCGGAGGGAAATTCGAGCGTTTCGCCAATATCGAAGGAGATCGCGATGAGTAAGCCAACAAAGTCATCACTCTCATTTGCTGCCCTCGTCCAAGCGTACTTTACCGAGTACCTGACTCAACAGCGAGCGCTGAGCGCACAGACTATCGCCACCTACCGCGATGGCTTCGTGCTCTTCCTAGAGTTTGCCGAATCTCGTTTGGGCAAGTCACCGGAAGCAATAACCATGGCTGACATTACGCCAGATCTGATCATTGCCTTCCTCGATCATCTGGAACGTCAGCGACATAATTCCGTCCGTAGCCGCAACGCACGGCTGGCGGCACTACGGTCATTCCTGAAGTTCGCTGCACACCGCGACGTGGAATCGCTACAAGTGATCGAACGCGCATTGGGCGTTCCTGTAAAACGTTTCGAGCGCCCGATGTTCGGCTATCTGTCACGCGAGGAAATGCTGGCAGTGATAGGCAACCCGGATCAATCTTGGATAAGTCAGCGTGATCATGTTCTGTTCTTGCTGATGTACAACACAGGCGCTCGCGTGTCGGAAATCACAGCAGTCAAAGTCGGTGAGGTGGTGCTTGATGAGGGGGCCGCCTGCATTCACCTGCATGGCAAGGGCCGCAAGCAGCGGAGTGTTCCTCTGTGGCACTCGACCGTCAAGACAGTCCGAGCGTGGTTGCGATTGAATCCGCAGTTCGATGCCGCATCATCATTGCTGCCGAGCCGTAACGGTCAGGTGATGACACGAAACAATATTACGCAAAGACTCGCATTGGCGGTGGCGGCAGCAACAGAGAAAAATCCAGACTTGGCGAAGCGGCGAATCTCTCCGCATACGATCAGACACACCACTGCGATGCATCTATTGCAGGCCGGTGTCGACATCAGTGTCATCGCACTTTGGCTCGGACATGAGAGTCCTGTTACCACGCATCATTATGTTGAGGCCGATCTGACCATGAAGGAACGCGCCTTGTCCACGCTTCACGAACCGGAGGCCAAGATCCAGCGATATAGGGCGACTGACTCGCTGGTCGACTTCCTAAAGATGTTGTAATTATGTGAAGGTTGGAATTTGTACTAGTCACTGAAAATCAGCGATTGCCGCTGATTCCAACCTTCACTTCACATAATCGAGAACTGTGCATAATAACCCTTATGCACAGCTTCACATAAGGGTTAGTTCTTGCCTATCGCCACTGGCTGTTTTCGAACAGTTCAATAATTTGTCAGATTGTGTCAGCTCAAGTCTGGATTACAACTGTTTAACCAAATCGCCCTGTAATGTAGTCTTCAGTCTCTTTGCGTTTTGGATTGGTGAATACGGCACTGGTATCGCCGAATTCGACCAGATCACCAAGATACATATAAGCGGTGTAGTCTGATACGCGGGCAGCTTGCTGCATGTTGTGTGTGACGATAACGATCGTGAAATCTTTTTTCAACTCATCCACTAATTTTTCGATGTGCGCAGTTGAGATCGGATCAAGCGCCGATGTCGGTTCATCTAGCAAGAGAACAGTTGGTTTGACGGCGATGGCGCGGGCGATACACAGGCGTTGTTGCTGACCGCCGGATAGACCGGTACCGCTTTGCTTGAGCTTATCTTTCACTTCGTTCCACAAGGCGGCCTTTTTCAGCGCCCATTCCACGCGTTCGGCCATGTCACGAGCACTCAGATTCTCATATAACTTAACACCAAAAGCGATGTTGTCGTAGATAGACATCGGAAATGGAGTTGGCTTCTGGAAAACCATTCCTATCTTGGCTCGCAGCGTGTTCAAGTCTTGTTTTTTGTCCAGCAGGTTTTCACCGTCGAGTAGAATTTCGCCTTCAGCGCGTTGCTTTGGGTAGAGCTGATACATACGGTTAAAGGTGCGCAGCAAAGTTGATTTGCCACACCCGGATGGTCCGATGAATGCCGTGACCATTTTGTCCGGTATGTTCATGTTGATATCTTTTAATGCACGATCCGCGCCATAGTAAAAATTTAGATTCTTTACGATAAGCTTGTGCGGATTAGTGTTTTGTTCAGCGTTCATCTGCTTGCTTCCTTAATTTGTATTTGCTTTTTGACGGAACATGACGCGTGCGACAATATTAAGTGTCAACACGCTGAATGTAATGAGGAGCGCCCCAGCCCAAGCGAGACTGCGCCAGTCATCGTATGGGCTCATGGCGAATTGGAAAATTACAACTGGCAAATTTGCCATGGGTTGATTCATATTGTTGCTGAAGAACTGGTTGTTCAACGCTGTAAATAGCAAGGGAGCTGTTTCGCCACTGATACGGGCAATGGCAAGGAGGATGCCAGTCAATATGCCGGCACGAGCGGCACGTAGCGTAACAAAAGTAATTACCTTCCATTGTGGTGCCCCCAACGCTGCTGCAGCTTCACGCAAACTGTTTGGGATCAGACGGAGCATATTTTCAGTGGTGCGGATAACCACGGGAATTACAATGATAGAGAGCGCAAAGGTGCCGCCCCATCCGGAAAAATGACCAATTTTCATAACGTAAACCGCGTAGACAAACAAGCCGATCACAATTGAAGGTGCAGACAACAGGATGTCATTAATAAATCGCGTTACCGGAGAGAGCCAGCCGCGTTGACCGAATTCTGCCAAATAGGTTCCGGCCAAGATTCCGATCGGCGTGCCGATGATCGTGGCAAACGATGTCATCATCAGACTACCCCAGATGGCATTGCTCAAGCCGCCTTGGCTACCGGGAGGCGGTGTGGTTTGGGTAAATATAGTGAGATTAATTCCAGGCAGGCCCTGGATCAACAGCGTCAACAGTATCCAGCCCAACCAGAATAAACCAAATGCCATTGCTAGAACGGAGATGGTCAGGCTAATCCAATTGATCAAACGACGACGTGCGTAAAGTGAAAACATATCAGGCACCATTTCCTTCACGTTGTGCCAGTTTGTATAACATATAGCGAGCTAGCGAAAGTACAACGAAGGTGATAAAGAATAGAATCAGTCCGAGTTCAACCAATGCAGAGGTATATAAATCACCCACCGCTTCAGTAAATTCGTTGGCAAGAGCAGAGGAGATACTATTTCCCGGCTTTAATAGAGATGCACTTAGTTGATGCGCATTACCAATCACAAAGGTAATCGCCATCGTTTCGCCCAACGCACGACCTAAACCCAACATGATGCCGCCCACTACGCCGATTTTGGTGTAGGGCAATACAACCTGGTACATCACTTCCCATGTTGTAGCACCCAGTCCGTATGCAGATTCTTTGAGTAGCGTGGGAACAACGTCGAAAACATCACGCATTACCGAGGCGATGAACGGGATCACCATGATGGCCAAAATAATACCGGCAGCGAGTACGCTGATACCCAAATTGGGGCCAACAAACAAAGGCGAAATAACAGGAAGTTGCCCTAGATTGTCATTAATCCAAGGTTCGATATGTTCGGCAAAAATAGGGACGAACACGAACAAACCCCACATGCCGTAAATAATACTGGGGATGCCGGCTAACAACTCGATAGCAACGCCTAAGGGGCGACGCATCCACTGCGGAGATAACTCAGTCAAAAATATGGCAATGCCGAAGCTGACCGGAATTGCAATCAACAAGGCGATAATCGAGGTGGCCAAGGTGCCGGCAATGGGTACCAGCGCACCAAACTTTTCGGTAACCGGATTCCATTCGGCGCTGCTCAGAAAGCCAAAGCCATATTGATGCATTGCAAGTGAGCTGGACATCACCAGCGAAACGATAATGCAAAGTAACAATGCAAGTACAGCAAAGGCGCATAAGCGAGTCACATTGCGGAACAATATATCCAGTAAATTTTGACGTTTTAATTGGTTATCACGAAGTTGCGTGGACATAATATTTTGGACTTTTAATTTGTTTCAAGTATTGCTTAAATTTTGAGAATTGATCTTCAACTGCCGATCCTGGCATTTGAGAAAATGGGCGCAAAAATCAATTTTCAAAATTCGAGGAAGCCGTAACTTCCTCGAACATTACCATCGAGTACGCAATGTTACGCGTAACTCAAGAAATGGATATTACCAAACAGCTTTACCATCCGCACCTTTGATTTGTGCTTTCCAAGCATCGCGAATCAGCTTGGTAACATTTTCAGGCAAAGGAACATAATCCAAATCAGCAGCGAGCTTGCCGCCATTGCTGTATGCCCAGTCAAAGAACTTCAACACATCTTTGGCAGCAGCTGCGTCATCTTCTTTAGCGTGCATCAAGATAAAGGTTGCACCGCTGATTGGCCAGCTTTCTTTGCCAGGTTGATTAGTCAACACTTGGTAGAAATTCTCATCGGCTTTCCATTTTGCATTAGCTGCCGCTGCTTTGAAATTGACATCAAATGGCTTAACGAATTGACCATCGTGATTTTTCATTTGCACGTAGTCCATCTTGTTTTGCAGTGCGTAGGCATATTCAACATAACCGATTGAATTCTTGATGCTCTTTACGTTAGCAGCAACACCTTCGTTACCCTTACCGCCCATGCCTGTAGGCCAAGCCACGGCTGTGTCAGCGCCCACGCCAGATTTCCACTCAGGACTCACTTGTGAAAGATAAGTGGTGAAAATGAATGAAGTACCGGAACCATCGGAACGATGTACAACGGTGATATCGGTATTGGGCAACTTTACGCCTTTGTTATCAGCTGCAATTTTAGCGTCGTTCCATTTGGTGATTTTGCCCATGTAAATGGCAGCGAGTACTTCGCCAGTGAGTTTCAATTCGCCTGGAGTTACACCTTCAACATTGATAACTGGAACAACACCACCAATAACGGTTGGGAATTGGATCAGACCATCTTTAGCCAGAACGTCAGAAGTCAGCGGTTTGTCAGAAGCGCCGAAGTTAACTGTCTTGGCAGTAATTTGTTTGATGCCGCCACCGGAACCGATAGATTGATAGTTAAGACCAACACCTGTTTGAGCTTTGTAAGCTTCTGCCCATTTTGCGTAAATCGGGTAAGGGAAGGTTGCGCCCGCGCCGGTGATATCACCCGCCATTACGGTACCAGTAGATAGCATTGCGGCGGTAAGACCGATGCTAACTAGAAGACGATTCAATTTGCTCATGTTTTCTCCTAAGTGTTGTTCAATAGCAATGTAACTTGCCGGTTTTTCTGCAGGTGTAATGATATCTATTGCTTGTTACATAATTATTACACACGGGTTAAATGTATATGTAGTTCATGTATCATTTGGATAACATGGATACTACTGATTAATTTGGAAACGGTCGTTTGGCAAGATTGACCGTTAAGGTTTTCGCAGGTAGGATTCGCGCCTTTAAAGCTGTGGGGAATAACGGATGCGCCGCAAATTAGTAGTCGGGAATTGGAAAATGCATGGGCGTCTGGCTTCCAACACGGTATTGTTGGACAAGGTTGTCGCAGGTGTGCGTGAATTGAAGGGGGCGGATTTCGCTGTTTGCGTTCCATACCCCTATCTGTTTCAGGTGCAATCTAAACTTCAAGCAACTAATGTTGCCTGGGGTGCTCAGAATTTGAATCAGTATGAAGAAGGCGCATTCACCGGGGCGGTTTCTCCCGGAATGTTGACTGACTTCGGTTGCAAATATGTCATCATCGGTCATTCTGAGCGCCGCGGTCTTTTTCATGAAAGTAATGAAATCGCTTCGGCAAAATTTGATGCTGCTTTAAAATCGGGACTGACTCCTATTTTTTGTGTGGGTGAAACTCTGGCGGAGCGCGAATCCGGCGTAACAGAGCAAGTAGTCGCAACCCAGCTGGATGCAGTGCTAGCAACAGCAGGGACAAAAGGTTTGGCAAAAGCGGTGGTGGCTTACGAACCGGTGTGGGCAATTGGTACCGGCAAGACTGCTTCACCTGCCCAAGCGCAAGCAGTACATGCGTTTATTCGGCAGCGTGTCGCGCAACAAGATAGTCAAGTTGCACAAGCCTTGTGTATACTCTACGGCGGTAGCGTGAAACCGGCCAATTCTGCTGAGCTTTTTGCCATGCCGGATATTGATGGCGGCTTGATTGGCGGGGCGGCTTTGGTGGCAGACGATTTTGTGGCAATTTGTCGTGCGGCACAACAATAGTTGAATTTGGATAATAAATTTTGATTTTGGAGTAGTTGAGTGGAAACATTAGTTTGGGTTGTACATGTAATAACCGCGATTGTACTGATTGGACTGGTGCTGATTCAGCACGGTAAAGGTGCCGATATGGGCGCCGCCTTTGGAACAGGCTCTGCAGGCAGTTTATTCGGATCAAGTGGTTCGGCCAATTTTTTAAGCAGGAGTACTGCTGTGGCTGCGACCATTTTCTTTGTCACAAGTCTTTCCCTGACCTATTTGTATGCACATCCAACCCAGGGGCAAGGTGTTATGGATAAAGTCGATACAAGTAAAATTGTGCCGCAAGTTGCACCTGCGCCAGTTGCTGCGCCTGATGCTGATGTTGCAGGCTCGAAATCAAAAGAAGTACCGAGATAAGAGTTAGATGATAGAAATTTGAATTGAAAAAATTCAATATTCCAAGCTAGGCAAGGCGCGAGCAAAAAATTGCGCCGTCGCATATGGATGATATGCAAGAAGTAATTTTTTGTGAGCAACGCAGCATAGCGACGGAAAATTGGATTTTTAATGCGGAGTTGGCGGAATTGGTAGACGCGTAGCCTTGAGGTGGCTATGTCCGTAAGGACGTGAGGGTTCGAGTCCCTTGCCCCGCACCAAAATAAAAGCCAAAGCACCGAATTTGGTTGGTAAAATAAAATAATCAGAGTAGCCTAAGGGTAGACTCTTCGAATGACGCATGCGGGGGAGATTCGGTATGTTGGAAAGTTATTTTCCGGTTCTGTTATTTATTTGCGTTGGACTGGCTGTCGGTGTGCTCCCGCTGGTGTTAGGGAGATTTGCGGCACCTCACCGTCCTGATAGCGCCAAGCTATCACCGTACGAATGCGGCTTTGAGGCATTTGAAGATGCCCGCATGAAATTCGACGTGCGCTACTATCTGGTAGCGATCCTCTTTATTCTGTTCGATCTCGAAATTGCATTCCTTTTCCCTTGGGCTGTCGTGCTTAAGGAAATTGGTCTGTTCGGCTTCTTGTCCATGATGTTGTTTCTGGCGATCCTTGTTGTGGGCTTTATCTACGAATGGATGAAAGGAGCATTGGAATGGGAATAGAAGGCGTTCTCGAAAAGGGGTTTGTTACCACCTCTTTGGATACAGTAATCAATTACACGCGTACTGGTTCATTGTGGCCAATGACTTTTGGTCTGGCTTGCTGTGCCGTAGAAATGATGCATGTGGCTTTGTCGCGCTATGACTTGGACCGTTTTGGGGCTGGTGCTTTTCGACCCAGTCCGAGACAATCAGATCTGATGATTGTGGCTGGTACGTTGTGCAATAAAATGGCACCTGCGCTGCGCAAAGTCTACGATCAAATGGCCGAACCCCGTTTTGTGATCTCCATGGGTTCTTGCGCCAATGGTGGTGGTTACTATCATTATTCCTATTCTGTTGTACGCGGTTGCGACCGCATTGTCCCGGTTGATATTTATGTTCCCGGTTGTCCGCCGACAGCTGAAGCTTTGCTTTTCAGCGTGATTCAGTTGCAAAAGAAAATAACCCGTACCAATACCATCGCGCGTTAGGATAAAAATGGCTGAAGATCTGAATATGTTGGGCGCGGATATAAAAGAAGTGTTTGCTGACAAAGTGGTTAGTTTGGAAAATAAACTTGGCGAATTAACTTTGGTGATTGATGCAGGTGATGTGCTGGAAGTGTTCACTCGCCTGCGCGATGATTCAAAATTTCATTTTGAACAATTGATCGATATTTGCGGCATGGACTATTCGGCATATGGAAGTGATATTTGCGAAGGCGGTTCCTATCTCGGTGATGAACAGGAACCCCAGCCATTCAAGTATCGCTTTGCAGCTGTCTATCACTTGCTTTCGGTCGAACGTAACATGCGCCTGCGCGTCAGGGTGTTTGCTCAAGATGATGCCATGCCTACACTTAGTTCAGTGATTGAAGTGTGGCCTTCAGCCAATTGGTTTGAGCGGGAAGCGTTCGATCTATACGGCATTATTTTCCTGGGTCATCCTGATCTTCGCCGTCTGCTTACAGATTACGGTTTTGTCGGAAATCCATTCCGTAAAGATTTCCCGTTGTCGGGAACGGTCGAAATGAGATACGACGCCGAACAACGTCGTGTTGTCTACCAACCTGTTACAGTTGAGCCTCGCGAAGTGACACCCCGTATGATTCGCGAAGATAATTTCAGTCGTCACTGAGAATTAATTAAGGGAAGCGTAATGCCTGAAATTAAAAATTACACCATGAACTTTGGGCCGCAACATCCGGCGGCGCATGGCGTTTTGCGTCTTGTGCTGGAGTTGGATGGTGAAGTCGTTGAGCGTGCCGACCCGCACATTGGGTTGTTGCACCGCGCCACCGAAAAGCTGGCCGAACATAAAACATTTTTGCAATCAGTTCCGTACATGGATCGGCTCGATTATGTGTCCATGATGTGCAATGAGCACGCGTATGTGATGGCGATTGAAAAATTAGCCGGTATCGAAGTGCCAATTCGTGCCCAATACATTCGCGTAATGTTCGATGAAATTACACGCATTTTGAATCACCTGTTGTGGCTTGGTGCATCAGGCATTGACCTTGGCGCGATGACGATGTTCTTTTACACATTCCGCGAACGCGAAGATTTATTCGATGTGTATGAGGCGGTGTCAGGTGCGCGTATGCATGCGGCCTATTATCGTCCCGGCGGTGTGTACCGTGATTTGCCGGATACTATGCCGCAGTATTTGCCTTCAAAGATCCATAATGCTTCATCTTTAAAGCGCTTAAACGAAAACCGTCAAGGCTCATTGCTCGATTTTCTGGAAGACTTTTGCAATCGTTTCCCCGCCAATGTGGATGAGTACGAAACGCTGTTGACCGATAACCGTATCTGGAAACAACGTACAGTCGGAATTGGTGTGGTTTCCCCTGAACGTGCTTTAGCACTGGGCTTTACCGGCCCAATGTTGCGCGGCTCGGGTGTGGTTTGGGATTTGCGCAAAAAGCAGCCTTACGAAGTTTATGACCGCCTTGATTTTGATATTCCGGTCGGCGTAGAAGGCGATTGCTATGATCGTTATCTGGTTCGCGTTGAAGAGATGCGTCAATCCAACCGTATCATCAAACAATGTATCGACTGGTTGCGTAAAAATCCGGGGCCGGTCATTACAGATAGTCACAAATTTGCGCCGCCCAAGCGTGAAGCAATGAAACAGAATATGGAAGAGTTGATTCACCACTTCAAACTTTTCACCGAAGGGATGCACGTGCCTGCCGGTGAAGTCTATTCTGCAGTGGAGCATCCCAAAGGGGAGTTCGGAATTTACCTGGTTTCCGACGGGGCAAACAAACCTTATCGTATGAAAATTCGTGCGGCGGGATTTCCACATCTGGCGTCGCTGAACGAGATGACGCGGGGTCATATGTTGGCTGACGTGGTGGCGATAATCGGTACACAAGATATTGTTTTTGGAGAGATAGACCGCTGATGTTATCCGATCAAATTCAAACACTGATAGACCGCGAACTTAAAAAGTATCCGGCCGATCAAAGACAATCTGCGGTGATGGCTGCATTGCGTTTTGTACAAGATGAAAAGGGCTGGATTGCGGCCGATGATATGGCGGACATTGCTGCTTATATCCGTATGCCGCAAATGGCTGTGTACGAAGTGGCAACGTTCTATCACATGTATAAACTCAAGCCGATGGGAGAATTCACCCTGACCGTTTGCACCAATCTTTCTTGTCAGCTCAGCGGCGTCAATGAAACATTGTTGCATCTAAAAAACAGACTGGGAATAGGCTTGGGCGAGATTACTACTGATGGCAAATTTGGACTACGCGAAGGCGAGTGCATGGGCGCTTGTGTAGATGCGCCCATGTTTACAATCAATAACAGAAAATTGTGTGGCCGCCTGAACGGTGAAAAGATCGATCAAATACTGGACGAACTTGTGGCGAGCAGCAAGGGAGGCAAACAATGAGTACTCCTGTGATTTTTAACACGCTGCATTTCGACCAGCCATGGACACTGGAAAACTATCTCAAAGTGGGTGGTTATCAAGCATTGCGCAAGATCATTGCTGAAAAAATCTTGCCGGAAACGATCATCGCCGAAGTAAAAGCATCTGGCCTGCGCGGTCGTGGGGGTGCGGGTTTTCCGACCGGGCTGAAGTGGAGCTTCATGCCGCGTCAATATAAAGGCGACAAGTATCTGGTTTGTAATTCCGATGAAGGGGAACCGGGGACCTGCAAGGATCGCGATATTTTGCGCTTTAACCCGCACATGTTGATCGAAGGCATGGCGATTGCCGCGTACACCATGGACGTCAAGACAGGTTATAACTATGTTCACGGCGAGATTTTCGAAGCTTACGAGCGCATGGAAGAAGCGTGTGAAGAAGCGCGTAAAGCGGGCTTTCTCGGCAAGAATATTCTGGGTTCCGATTTCGAATTTGATCTGCACAATCATTTGGGTTACGGCGCATACGTCTGCGGTGAAGAAACCGCTTTGCTAGAGTCTATCGAAGGCAAGAAAGGGCAACCGCGCTTCAAGCCGCCTTTCCCGGCAAGCTTCGGTTTGTATGGCAAGCCCACAACAATTAACAACACAGAAACTTTTGCCAGCATCCCTTACATCATTAATAACGGTGGGCAGAAATTTGCTGACCTAGGCGTGCCAAACAGCGGCGGCATCAAGTTGTTTTCTATATCAGGCCATGTGAATAAACCGGGTAACTTTGAAGTGCCAATGGGTACGCCGTTTAAAACATTGCTGGAAATGGCAGGCGGTGTACGCGGTGGTAACAAGTTGAAGGCGGTGATCCCCGGCGGTTCTTCTATGCCGGTTTTGCCTGGTGAGATTATGATGGATTTGAATATGGACTTTGATTCCATTCAAAAGGCCGGTTCTTATCTGGGTACTGGCGCGATCATCGTGATGGATGAGACGACCTGCATGGTCAAGGCACTTGAGCGCTTGTCCTATTTCTATTTTGAAGAGTCTTGTGGTCAGTGTACGCCTTGCCGTGAAGGCACAGGTTGGCTGTATCGCATCATTCATCGTATTGAGCACGGAGAAGGTCGGACAGAAGATTTGGATCTGCTTCTGGATCTATGCAACAACATCGCGGGACGTACCATTTGCGCGTTAGGAGATGCAGCGGCTTGGCCAGTACAGGGTTTCCTAAAGCATTACCGCAAGGAATTTGAATACCACATCGAGCACAAGCGTTGCTTGGTGTAAGGCAGACGGACAGGTGAGCAATGATCAATATTGAAATTGATGGCAAACACATCGAAGCAGCGAACGGATCGACTGTGATTGAAGCCGCGCATAATGCCGGCATCTCGATTCCGCATTTTTGCTATCACAAGAAATTGTCTATAGCAGCAAACTGTCGCATGTGTCTGGTACAGGTCGAGAAAGCCCCAAAGCCATTGCCGGCATGCGCTACACCTATTACAGAAGGAATGAAGATATTCACTGCCTCCGAGCAGGCTGTGAAAGCGCAAAAAGGCGTGATGGAATTTCTGCTGGTGAATCACCCGCTGGATTGTCCGATCTGTGATCAGGGCGGCGAATGTATGCTGCAAGATATGTCAGTTGGCTACGGTGCCGGACAGTCGCGTTATCACGAAGAAAAACGCATGGTCTTGAGCAAAGACATCGGTCCATTGGTTTCGGCTGAAGAAATGAGCCGCTGCATCAACTGTACTCGTTGCGTACGATTTGGTGTGGAGATCGCCGGTCAGATGGAACTGGGACAAGCATTCCGCGGTGAACATGCCGAAATTATGTCGTTTGTTTCCGGCACAGTGAATTCCGAATTGTCCGGAAATATGATTGATCTTTGCCCGGTTGGCGCATTGACCAGCAAGCCTTTCCGTTATAAAGCCCGCAGTTGGGAATTGTCGCGTCGTCGCTCAATTAGCGCACACGACAGTCTGGGTTCCAATCTGGCCGTGGAAACCAAAGACAATCACGTGTTGCGCGTTTTGCCAATCGAGAATGAAGACATCAACGAATGCTGGCTATCAGACAAAGATCGCTTTGCTTATGAGGGTTTGAGTTCATCTGAACGATTAACCAAGCCAATGATCAAGCAAGATGGCAAGTGGCAGGAAGTCGAATGGCAAGTTGCGTTGGAATATGCTGCGAATGGTTTGCGTCATATTGCCAATGGTGCGGGGGCTGAGCAGGTCGGCGCACTGGCGACTGCTAACTCCACACTTGAAGAACTTTATTTGTTGCAAAAACTGCTGCGGGGCATCGGTAGTCAAAATGTGGATTTCCGTTTGCGCCAGATTGATTTCAGCGCTGATAGCAAGAAACAAGGCGCGCCGTGGTTGGGTATGCCAATCGCAGATATTAGTCGTGCCGACCGTTTTCTCATCATTGGCAGTTTCTTGCGCAAAGACCACCCTGTATTGGCGGCGCGCATTCGCAATACAGTGAAACATGGGGCGCAGGCCAACATCATTCATTCAGTTGACGATGATTTGCTGATGCATGTGGAGAATAAATCTATCGTCGCTCCCGATGCGTTGGTTGACGCAGTGGATCAAATTCTGAAAGCACTGACGGCAGAAAAACAAGGTGCACAAAGCGGGACTGGCGAAGCTGCTGCCATTGCCAAGAGCTTGGCGGGCGGTAAGCGTGTAGCAGTATTTCTGGGTAATTTTGCGCAACAACATCCACAAGCGGCGCAACTGCAATTGTTGGCACAAAAAATTGCCGCGTTGTGTGACGGCAAATTTGGTTTCTTTGGTGAGGCGGCAAATAGCATAGGCGGTTATCTGGCGAATGCGACGCCGGGTGCAAACGGGTTAAATGCGGCATCCATGTTGACGTCACCGCGCAAAGCGTATGTGCTTCTGAACGTTGAAGCGGAATTGGACAGTGCAAATCCACAACAGGCAATAGCCGCGATGCAGGCAGCAGATTTGGTGATCGCCATGTCGGCCTACAAACATCAAGCAATAGAATATGCTGATGTATTGTTGCCTATCGCGCCATTTACAGAAACTTCCGGTACATTCGTGAGCACAGAAGGCCGCGTGCAAAGCTTCAAGGGGACAGTCAAGCCGTTGGGTGAGTCTCGTCCAGCCTGGAAGGTGTTGCGCGTGCTGGGCAATCTGCTGAAGCTGAGTGGTTTTGATCAGAATGCTTCTGAAGAAGTGCGAGATGAAGCTTTAAAAAATGTAGATGTTCCGAGCAAATTGAACAATGCGATTGACGAAGTGGAAACGAAATCAGTTGCTGCTATGAATGGATTGCAAAGAGTAAGCGATGTGCCGATTTACACGACAGATTCGGTAGTCCGTCGTTCTGCACCGTTGCAGGCGACAACTGATGCAGCCACACCGAAAGCGTGGCTACATAGCGAAGAGTTAAACAAACTTGGCGTGCAAGCGGGTACGGCAGTCAAGGTCAGTCAAGGGCAGGGCAGTGCAAGCCTGATAGTGGCTGTAGACGATAAGTTACCCAAAGGCGTAGTGCGCGTGGCAGCCGGTCATAGCGCAACTGCTGCTTTGGGTGCGATGTTCGGAACGATCTCGGTGGAGCGAGCATGATAGAAGCTCAAGTACTGCATTTATTACAATGGGTTTGCAACCTGTTTGGACTATGGGATTTCGTCTGGCATCTCCTTGGTCCGGTGTGGCCGCTGGTGTGGACTTTAGTAAAAATCATCGTCATCGTGGCGCCGATTATGCTTGGGGTTGCTTACCTTACCTTTATTGAGCGTAAGGTGTTGGGCTACATGCAAGATCGTCTAGGACCCAATCGCGTGGGTTACTACGGCTTGTTGCAACCGATTGCCGATGGTCTCAAATTGTTGATGAAAGAAATCATCATCCCAACGGGTTCCAATAAATTTCTGTTTATGCTGGCCCCGGTAATGTGCATAGCACCCGCGCTTGCAGCGTGGGCAGTTGTTCCTTTTGCCGATGGTTTGGTATTGGCAAACGTCAATGCAGGCTTGCTCTACATTCTGACGATGACGTCACTGGGCATATACGGCATTATCATTGCGGGTTGGGCTTCGAACTCCAAATATGCTTTCCTCGGTGCGATTCGTTCTGCTGCACAGATTGTTTCGTATGAGCTTGCCATGGGTTTCGCTTTGGTAACTGTGTTGCTGGCTGCGCAAAGCATGAATCTGGTCGATATTGTGCACGGACAACAAAAAGGTTACGGCATGCTCGGTTGGTACTTCATCCCCTTGTTTCCGATGTTTATCGTGTATTTCATCGCCGGTGTGGCTGAAACGAACCGCGCACCTTTTGACTTGGCGGAAGATGAATCGGTCATCGTTGCCGGATTCCATACGGAATATTCTGGTATGGGCTTCGCGCTGTTCTTCTTGGGCGAATACGCCAACATGATTCTGATTGCGGCATTGACCTCAATCTTTTTCCTGGGTGGATGGTTGCCGCCGATAGACATTGCGCCGTTTAATCAAATACCGGGATTGTTCTGGATGCTGGGCAAGATGTCATTCATCCTGTTCCTGTTCTTGTGGTTGCGTGCAACATTCCCACGCTATCGTTATGACCAACTGATGCGCTTGGGTTGGAAAGTGTTCATCCCGTTGACGCTTGTTTGGGTCGTCGTGGTTGCTGCTTGGATGCAAACACCCTTTTGGTTGTGGTGAGAGAGAATATGAAAAAAATCTCAAATTTCTTTAAAAGTTTCCTGCTGATCGAACTGCTCAAAGGTATGGCGGTGACCGGGAAGCATTTGTTCTCGCATAAAATTACGGTGCAGTACCCGGAAGAGAAGACGCCGCAAAGCTATCGTTTTCGGGGTTTGCACGCACAGCGTCGTTATGCCAGTGGCGAAGAACGTTGCATTGGTTGCAAACTGTGTGAAGCAGTATGTCCGGCATTGGCGATCAAGATCGAAGTGGCGGAGCGCGAAGATGGTTCGCGTCGAACCACGCGTTACGACATCGACCTGACAAAATGTATTTTCTGCGGATTCTGTGAAGAGTCTTGCCCGGTGGATGCCATCGTGGAAACGCGGTTTTTTGAGTATCACGGTGAAGGCCGGGAAGATTTGTATTACACCAAGCCAATGTTATTGGCTGTGGGTGACAAGTATGAAGCGCAGATCGCCAAGGATCGTGCTGCCGATGCCAAATACCGTTAAGGACTAGGAAATGATAGGCATAGATACAATAGTTTTCTTTCTGTTCGCGGCACTCGCGGTGTTCGCCGCCGTGCGGGTGATTACAGCGCGCAACCCAGTACATGCGGCGCTGTTTTTGGTGCTGGCTTTTTTCAGTATGGCCGGCATATGGTTGCTGCTTGAGGCCGAGTTCCTCGCGATTACGCTGGTGCTTGTCTACGTAGGTGCTGTGATGGTGCTGTTCCTGTTCGTAGTGATGATGCTGGATGTGGATTTGATTCAATTGCGTGAAGGCTTCTGGCGCTGGTTCCCCTTTGGTATTGCACTGGCAATCGCAATTGTGGGCGAAATGATTTGGGTGTTAGGCGGACGCCAGACTGCGGAGACCGGTGCAAACATCGTTAAGCACGCTGCTGATTACAGCAATACCAAAGAACTCGGGCGCTTGATCTACACCGATTATGTTTATCCGTTTGAACTGGCGGCAGTGCTGCTGTTGATTGCAATCGTTGCTGCAATTGCGCTGACTTTACGTCACCGCCGCACCGCCAAAAAACAGGATCCGAGCAAGCAGGTTTTGGTCAAGAGCAAAGATCGTTTACGCATCGTATCGGTTCCATCATCCAAAAAAGTGTCAGTTGCGGATGTAACGAAAACCGATCAAGTGAAGAGCTAATTGTCAGGGGGAAGTATGTTGAGCTTGGGTCTGTCTCATTACTTGGTGTTAAGCGCGGTGTTGTTTGCCATTAGCGTGCTGGGTATTTTCCTGAACCGTAAAAACATCATCGTGTTGCTGATGGCGATTGAATTGATGTTGCTGGCCGTGAATACCAATTTCATTGCCTTCTCTCATTACCTCAACGATGTTTCCGGACAGATATTCGTGTTCTTTATTCTGACTGTTGCGGCCGCCGAGGCTGCAATCGGTTTGGCTATTCTGGTAGTGTTGTTCCGCAATTTGCGAACCATTAACGTCGACGATATCGGCAGCCTGAAAGGTTAAGCGTACAAATGAGTAATATGCAAAATCTCTATCTGCTGGTTCCACTGGCTCCCTTGGTCGGCGCGATTCTGGCCGGTCTGTTCGGCAAAGCTTTAGGTCGGAATTGGACGCATCGCATAACGATTGCGTTGGTTGCCGTGTCATTTGCCGCCTCCGTTGCAATCTTTAAAGATGTGCTGGCCGGACACCAGTTTAACGGCACCGTGTACAAGTGGATGACGTCGGGTGATACCAGTTTTGAAGTGGGTTTGCTCATTGACCGCTTAACGGTTCTGATGATGCTGGTAGTGACATTCGTCTCACTGATGGTTCATATCTACACCATCGGTTATATGAGCGAAGATGCAGGCTATCAGCGTTTCTTCAGCTACATCTCACTGTTTACTTTCTCCATGCTGATGCTGGTGATGGCTAACAACTTCATGCAATTGTTCTTCGGTTGGGAAGCGGTGGGCTTAGTCTCTTATCTGCTGATCGGCTTCTGGTATACCCGCCCCACGGCAATCTACGCCAACCTGAAAGCATTTCTGGTTAACCGCGTCGGCGACTTCGGATTCCTGCTTGGCATTGGTCTGGTATTGATGGTTTTCGGTACACTTGATTACGCCGCTGTATTTGCCAATGCGCATCGTTACGTGAATGACATGGCACCTATTCCCGGCGTGTCGTGGAATCTGATTACGGCCATCTGCATATTGTTGTTTATCGGCGCGATGGGTAAGAGCGCGCAGTTTCCCCTGCACGTATGGTTGCCGGATTCGATGGAAGGTCCGACTCCGATCTCGGCTTTGATCCATGCGGCGACCATGGTAACAGCCGGTATCTTTATGGTGGCGCGTATGTCGCCGCTGTTTGAATTGTCAGATACAGCTTTGTCCTTTGTCATGATTATCGGCGCGATCACCGCGCTATTTATGGGTTTCTTGGGCATCATCCAAAACGATATCAAGCGCGTCGTGGCGTATTCAACATTGTCACAATTGGGTTACATGACCGTAGCGTTGGGCGCATCGGCTTATTCAGTTGCCATCTTCCATCTGATGACGCACGCGTTCTTTAAAGCGTTGTTATTCTTGGCCGCAGGCTCGGTCATTATTGCTTTGCACCATGATCAGGACATCCGCAACATGGGTGGTCTGCGCAAGTACATGCCGATCACTTGGATCACTTCATTGATTGGTTCGCTGGCATTGATCGGTACGCCGTTCCTATCCGGATTTTATTCCAAGGACAGCATTATCGAAGCAGTAGGAAATTCACACTTGGCTGGTTCCGGCTTTGCTTATTTTGCAGTACTGGCAGGTGTGTTTGTCACCGCGTTCTATTCCTTCCGTATGTACTTTCTCGTGTTTCACGGTAAAGAGCGATTTGGCAAAGCACACCACCACGATGAACATGCAAGCCACGATGAGCATCATGGTTTGGCCCCCGGACAAAAACCGCATGAGACTTCCTGGGTGGTCGTTTTGCCGTTGATCCTGTTGGCGATTCCATCAGTTGCGATTGGTTTTTTTACCATTGAGCCATTGCTATATGGCGATTATTTCCGCGATGCGATTTATGTAGGACAAGACCATCAGGCTCTTGCTGATATGCGTGAAGAGTTTCACGGCGCGATTGAGATGGCCTTGCATTCATTTATTTCCTTACCCTTCATTCTGGCGCTCGCAGGCGTTGTGTTGTCCTGGTTCTTCTACATGAAGCGCCCTGACATTCCTGCTGCTATCAAAGAACGGTTTGCGGGAATTTATACGCTTCTCGATAACAAGTATTACTTTGACCGTTTTAATGATTGGTTCTTTGCCGGTGGCGCACGCGGAACAAGTCGCTTCCTCTGGAAGTTTGGCGATGTGAATCTGATCGACGGAATAATGGTTAACGGTACCGCACGATTGGTTGGGCGCTTTGCTGGAATTTTACGCAATATGCAAACTGGCTATGTTTATCATTATGCCTTTGCGATGATTACGGGCGTGTTCGTATTGTTAACCGTACGGACGTGGTTTGAGTAACGCCGCAGAATTTTAAGGAAATAAGCATGATTTTTGGATTCCCCTTGTTAAGCGCTGCAATCTGGCTCCCCATACTTTTTGGTGTGTTGGTGTTGGCGACAGGAAATGATCGCAATGCCCCAATGGCGAGACTTATCGCTTTGCTGGGTTCTGTGCTTGGTTTTCTGGTGACGATTCCGCTGTATACCGGTTTCGACAAGATGACCAGCGCCATGCAGTTTGTCGAAATGAGCAGTTGGATTCCACGTTTTAACATCCATTACCATTTGGGGGTTGACGGAATCTCTGTGTTGTTCATCCTGTTGAATAGTTTCTTTACGCCGCTAGTGATACTAGCCGCATGGCAAGTGATCGAGAAGCGTGTGGCCCAATACATGGCCGCATTTTTGATAATGTCAGGCATTATTAACGGCGTTTTTGCCTCGCTGGATGCCATGTTGTTTTATGTTTTCTGGGAAGCAATGCTGATTCCGATGTTCATTATCATCGGGGTGTGGGGTGGGCCCAACCGCGTGTATGCAGCAGTTAAGTTCTTCCTCTATACGCTGCTCGGTTCACTATTGATGCTGGTTGCCTTGTTGTACCTGTACCTGCATTCCGGCGGTAGTTTTGAAATTCTCGACTACCACCAGTTGTCGATACCGATGACTGCACAAATACTACTGTTCATCGCCTTCTTCATGGCGTTTTCGGTGAAAGTGCCGATGTTCCCGGTGCATACCTGGTTGCCGGATGCACACGTGGAAGCGCCAACAGGTGGCTCTGTAATACTGGCCGCGATTATGTTGAAAGTAGGCGCATATGGCTTTATTCGCTTCTCAATGCCGATTGCACCCGATGCCAGCCATAGCCTGGCCGGTGCAATGATTGCCCTCTCGCTGATCGCGGTGGTCTACATCGGACTGGTAGCATTAACGCAATCTGACATGAAGAAACTGGTCGCTTATTCTTCCATTTCACACATGGGCTTCGTCACGCTCGGATTTTTCATCTTCAATGCCTATGGTATGGAAGGTGCTCTGTTGCAAATGATCTCGCACGGTTTTGTCTCGGGGGCATTGTTCCTGTGCATCGGTGTTCTGTACGACCGGGTACACTCTCGCCAGATCGTTGACTACGGCGGCGTTGCAAACAAGATGCCTGTATTCGCAGCGTTCTTCATGTTATTTGCCATGGCCAATAGCGGACTGCCCGGTACGAGCGGATTCGTCGGGGAATTCATTGTGATCATGGGCGCAGTGAAAGCTAATTTCTGGTATGCCTTCTTGGCGGCTAGTACATTAATCTTCGGTGCGGCATATACTTTGTGGATGTATAAACGCGTAATTTTCGGTGCGGTTGCCAATGATCATGTCGCACATTTGCGCGACATTGGTGCCCGAGAAAAATTTATCTTCATCGTTCTTGCGATTACCGTCTTGGGTGTAGGTTTGTATCCATTGCCGTTTAGTGAAATATTGCATACGTCGGTGAATGATTTGTTGGTTCACCTTGCCCGTTCCAAGTTATAAGTTGCAGCTAAGTTGAACTATTAGCAATTGAGGAAAATATGAGTTTCTTGTCTACACTGTATTCCGCCTACGCAGAAATTTTTCTGTTGGTCATGGTGAGCGTGATCCTGATTGCGGATTTGTTTACTACTGGCCGCAATAAAGCTGTGACCTACTTGCTGGTGCAACTCACGCTGCTTGGCTGTTCGCTTATTACTGTGGCGACCCATGAGAATGGCGTGGCATATCTTTTCCACAATATGTTTGTGGATGATCTGATGTCTGATGTATTGAAACTGCTGAGTTATCTGGCAGTTTCTATGATGCTGGTTTATTCACGCAGTTATTTGCTCGCACGCGGCCTGTTCTCTGGCGAGTTTCTGGCTTTAACATTATTTTCGCTGCTGGGCATGATGGTGATGATCTCAGCCAGCAACTTCATCTCGCTTTATTTGGGTTTGGAATTGCTTTCACTCAGTTTGTACGCAATGGTTGCTCTACAACGCGATTCGGCTACGGCTACCGAAGCAGCCATGAAATACTTTATTCTGGGCGCGTTAGCTTCCGGTCTATTGTTATATGGAATGTCCATGCTGTATGGTGCTACTGGTACGCTGAATGTAAATGCAATTTCCGCTGCCATTCATCATGGCGTTCCCAATAAGGCGCTGCTTGTATTTGGACTGGTGTTTATTGTGTCAGGCTTGGCATTTAAAATAGGTGCCGTTCCATTTCACATGTGGGTACCTGACGTATACCACGGTGCGCCAACTGCGATGACGATGCTCATCGGTACTGCGCCAAAGTTGGCGGCGTTCGCGTTTATCATGCGAATTCTGGTAGAAGGTTTGCAACCCTTGATGATTGACTGGTCGGGGATGTTGGCGATCATGGCTGTGTTGTCGATGGCGGTGGGGAATATTAGTGCTATTGCGCAAACTAATCTAAAGCGTATGTTTGCTTACTCGACCATCTCTCACATGGGTTTCTTGTTGATCGGGATATTAAGCGGAACGATCGAAGGTTATGGCTCTGCAATGTTCTATGCAGTTATTTATGTGCTGATGAGCTTGGGTGGATTCGGCATGATCATGTTGCTGTCGCGCGAAGGATTTGAAGCCGACAATTTAACCGACTTCAAGGGACTCAATCAGCGCAGTCCGTGGCTAGCATTTATGATGTTGCTGTTGATGTTCTCAATGGCAGGCGTGCCGCCTACAGTGGGTTTCTATGCAAAGTTCTCTGTGCTGAATGCGGCTGTTCAAGCGGGTCATCTCCCGCTGGTTATTATTGCTGTACTTTTCTCTTTGATCGGCGCGTTCTATTACCTGCGTATTGTTAAGCTGATGTATTTCGATGCACCGGAAAGTCATGAACGGATATACATGCAGCCTGATAGCAGCTTGCTGATCTCGATCAATGGGCTTGCCGTGCTAGGGTTGGGAATGCTACCGGGTACGCTCATGTCGGTATGTGCTGTATCTGTACAGCAATCATTACTGCTGCATTAACTGCGTACTTTAATTTCGTCATGATGCTCCCGCTACGGCGGGAGTATTTATTTGTGGGTATAAGCCATTAAGGAGGCTGCAAATGAATTTAACAGAAACACAAATTGATACCAAACTAGTTTACGAAGGTAGTTTTATTCAGGTACATAAAGACAATGCACGTTTACCCGATGGTACTGTCAGTACACGTGAGTATATAAAGCATCCTGGAGCGGTTGCAATTTTGGCTTTACTGGATAACGGTAATTTAATCATGGAACGCCAATTTCGCTATGCGCCAAATCAGGAGTTCATCGAACTCCCCGCTGGCAAAATTGATGCAGGCGAAGAGCCTCTGAGGACTGCTGAGCGCGAATTATTAGAAGAAACCGGTTACGTAGCACGCGAGTGGACTCATCTGTCCACGGCATGGCCTTGCATTGGATATGCGGACGAACGAATGGAATATTATTTGGCGCGTGGCCTTTCTCATCAAGGAAGCCAACTCGACGAGGGGGAGTTTTTAGAAGTGTTCGAGCTGTCGCCAGTCGAAGCAATCGACTGGATCCGACAAGGCAAAATTACTGATAGCAAAACTATCGTTGGATTATTCTGGCTGGAAAAACATCTCAAAGGTTGGGATGTTTAATTGGCGGGCTTGTATGCACCATAGCAATGCATTTATATGGTGCGTATATTATTAAAAAGCACCATATTGGGTATTATTTTACCCTGTGGTGTGTGCCGGTTTGATAATACCTAAAATAATCAATATTAAATCATGCACTATTAGTTGGCATGAGGTTTGCATACGTAAATCCAATTTGCACCTGTTTGGAGATAACGTGGAAAATTTGAAGGTTGGTAGTGATGCATTATTTATCCTGCTGGGCGCCATAATGGTGCTTGCTATGCATGCAGGCTTCGCATTTTTAGAGTTGGGCACAGTTCGTAAAAAGAATCAGGTCAATGCACTGGTGAAAATACTTACTGATTTCGCAATTTCCACGCTGGCCTATTTTTTCATCGGCTACAGCATCGCGTATGGCGTTAATTTCTTTACTGGTGCAGAGACTCTGGCACAGAAGAATGGCTATGAGTTAGTGAAGTTTTTCTTCTTGCTTACCTTTGCCGCAGCGATACCCGCCATCGTTTCCGGCGGCATTGCCGAGCGAGCCAAATTCAATCCGCAGCAGGCAGCGACTTTTATGTTGGTCGGCTTTGTCTATCCATTCTTCGAAGGCATCGCATGGAATCACCGTTTTGGAGTGCAAGACTGGCTAAATACAACATTCGGCGCAGAGTTCCATGATTTTGCGGGGTCTGTTGTCGTGCATGCAGTTGGTGGCTGGATCGGCTTGGTGGCGGTACTGTTGCTAGGCGCGCGAAGAGGGCGCTACAAAGACGGACGCATTTCCGCGCATCCGCCTTCTAGTATTCCATTTCTCGCATTAGGTGCGTGGATACTGACGGTTGGCTGGTTCGGTTTTAATGTAATGTCGGCGCAAGAGATCGGCAAGATCAGCGGACTCGTCGCGGTTAATTCTTTGATGGCGATGGTAGGTGGCACATTAGTCGCTTTATGGCTCGGCAAGAATGACCCCGGCTTCGTGCATAACGGTCCCTTGGCCGGACTGGTCGCGGTGTGCGCAGGCTCCGACCTGATGCATCCGATCGGGGCGTTAGTTGTTGGTTGCGTAGCCGGGGCTTTGTTTGTCTGGATGTTCACGCTTACCCAAAATCGTTTCAAAATTGACGATGTGCTTGGTGTATGGCCGTTGCATGGCTTATGCGGAGCATGGGGTGGCATTGCCGCAGGCATCTTCGGTAGTAAAGCATTGGGTGGAGTTGGCGGAGTCAGCTTTATGTCTCAACTCATCGGCACTCTGCTCGGCATCGGTATTGCGGTTGCCGGCGCATTTATCGTTTATAGTATTCTTAAGAAAACTGTTGGCCTTCGTCTGGATGCAGAAGACGAGTTTATTGGTGCCGACCTCAGCATCCATAAAATAAGTGCGTCTCCGGAGGGTGAGTCGGGCTGGTGAAAAAGCATGAGTTTTTTCCTGACAATAAAGTCTTAAGTAGCGGGAAGCGTCTTTACAATAAAGTCTTAAGCCAACGTAAATGTCGTTTCCTGCATCTTCAAATTTTGAAAATAGAGCAGCAGAAAATAGGCTGTAACTAAGACACTTAAATTGAATAAATTATTGAGTTTGGATATTTCTATTGACCTGATAATTAGACACTCAATGCGCTATTTTGCAACAGGGAGTTCATCCCATTCTGTCGTGTAACGTTTCGATATATTTCCTCTGCGCATCGCCCAGTTTTTGCGTATTCCTTCACCCAGAAGATGCACAGTCCCGCTGCCCATATTGTGATTGATTCGATCAATTGTTTGCATTAACGAAGCTGATTTCTGTTGAGCGGTTATGTCATCAAATAATGTCACAGGTCGAGATGTTGCCGGCATGATCCCGATCAACGTTACGCCGACTTTTTGATAAGCATAGCCTCTAAGGTATATTTTTTTCAGCCCGACCAGTGCCGCTTGGCATAGGATATGTGTATCGTCAGTCGGTTCATGCAGTGGCACTGTCATGCTTTGCTGGTACTGCGGGTCTTTTATTTTATGCGGGTTGGTGCGGATGTAAATCTGTATACCTGTAGCAATGGAGTGTTGATGGCGCAGTTTTTCGGCAGCGCGTGTTGTATAGGCGATGGCAGCTTGTTCTAATTCTGGCAGGTTAGACACTAGCGTGCCGAACGAGCGTGAGCAGATAATCTGCTGTTTGTCGGGAACTACATCATCTAATTCAAGACAAGCCACGCCATTCAACTCTTCCACGGTGCGCTCAAGCACTACGCTGAATTCATCGCGGATACGTTTGGGCGGTGTGCGTTTCAGATCAAGCACAGTATGAATGCTCATCTCTAAAAGTTTGATGGTGCTGCGTCGGCCCACGCCCCACACTTCACCAACGGGGAGGGTGGCTAGCAATTCATCAAGTGTATTATTCGACATGGCGTTGAAGTCGCATACACTGTCCATGCGGGGCTGTTTCTTGGCGACATGGTTAGCTAGCTTCGCCAGCGTTTTGCTCGATGCGATGCCTACGCATACCGGAATGCCGACACATTGTTTAATTGACTGACGAATCTGCTGACCATACTCAGTGATATTACCCTTTGACATCATGCCCGTCAGTTCAAGAAAACATTCGTCGATGGAATACACCTCTTGGTTTGGACTGAACTGAGATAGCAAATGCATCACCCGACTTGATATGTCGGCATAGAGCGTGTAATTGGATGAGAAAGCTATAATGCCGTGTTGCCTGGCGATGTCTTTCATTTGAAACCAGGGAAGTGCCATCGTGATGCCTAGGTCTTTGACTTCCTTTGAACGCGAAACAACACAACCATCATTGTTGCTTAAGACGACAACGGGTTTTCCTTCCAGCTTGGGTTGGAACAAGCGCTCGCAGGAAACATAAAAATTATTGCAATCTACCAAGGCGATGGTGCGTTGCATTGCTTAGACCTTGTGTACGTTCCACTGGACTACGCCCCAGATAGAAAAATCTTGTTCCGGCTTGATCAGCATATCGGGGTAGTCCGGGTGAGCGGCGCGTAGTAACTGCCCTTGGGGGCTACGTATCAATTGTTTTACAGTGAAGTCT
>Ga0364881_10116_pt1 | contig 55768 bp, 46 predicted proteins | sample ExccelJu500001D4_5_FD_206923 | JGI IMG/M metagenome (GOLD analysis project Ga0364881, IMG submission 206923) | Enriched cells from Trout Bog Lake Hypolimnion, Wisconsin, USA - BchlTB.July30.5000.01.D4 | ecosystem: Environmental > Aquatic > Freshwater > Lake > Hypolimnion/Profundal zone | place...
ACAGACCGAAGAGCTCGATCCCTTTGATTTCGTGCGCACCATTGCCGTTGCGCGTATCACCATGCCTAAAGCGCGCGTGCGTCTTTCTGCCGGACGTCAGCAAATGAGTGACGCAATCCAGGCGTTGTGTTTCCTTGCGGGGGCCAACTCGATTTTTTACGGGGAACAATTGCTGACCACCGGAAATCCCGATGTTGAACGGGACCGGGCTTTGATGGATAAGTTGGGTATGTATCCATTTGCTGAAAAACATTAGCCACAGAGAGCACAGAGTACACAGAGAAAGGCAAATGCAGAGCGGGAATTTCTTAGTGTACGCTGTGGCAAAAAATGCCGTTCACAGAATTACAAAATAACTTAGATGAGCGCGCAGCACAGGGATTACTTCGAACGAGGCGCACGCTAACCACTCAACAGTCGCCGCACATTAGTGTGGATGGAAAGTCGTATCTTGCCTACTGTAGCAACGATTATCTCGGTCTCGCCAATCATCCCCAACTCATTGCAGCGCTTCAGAACGGCGCCAAACAATGGGGCGTAGGTGCGGGGGCGGCACATTTGGTATGCGGGCATTTCGATGCGCATCATCAACTTGAACAACAACTTGCCAGCTTTGTGGGCAAGCCTGCTGCCTTGTTGTTTTCAACCGGCTATATGGCGAATCTCGGTGTGGTGCAAGCTTTGGTTGGCAAGGGCGATACGGTGTTTGCTGACAAGCTTAATCATGCTTCACTGAATGATGCGATGCAACTATCCCGTGCGGAAGTAAAGCGTTATCGTCATGGTGACGTAGCTCAGTTGGTACATTTATTAGCAAAAACACAAAGCGGCAGAAAACTGGTTATCACAGATGCTGTATTCAGCATGGACGGGGACATTGCGCACTTACCTGAATTGCTGGCGTTGTGCGAGCAGCATGATGCATGGCTATATGTGGATGATGCACATGGTTTTGGCGTGCTTGGCGCTCAGGGACGCGGCTCGTTGGTTCATTTTGGCATTGCGTCAGAACGCATTATTTATATGGCGACATTGGGTAAGGCAGCCGGAGTATCTGGTGCATTTGTCGCGGCTGAACAAGAGGTCATCGATACCCTCGTTAATCATGCGCACAGCTATGTGTATACCACGGCAACTCCGCCTGCATTGTCCGTGGCTTTGTTGAAGAGTGTACAAATGATTGAGCAAGGTGATGATTTACGTGCTCATCTGCTCAAGATAATTGCACAATTGCGCAAGGGACTTTCAGACCTACCTTGGAAGCTAATGCCATCTGATACGGCCATTCAGCCATTGCTGATCGGCGACAATAAACAGGCATTGAGTTTGGGTGAGGGTTTGCGCGAACGCGGGATCTGGGTTGCCGCGATTCGTCCTCCTACAGTGCCGCAAGGTACGGCACGGCTACGTATTACGTTGTCTGCAGCGCATAGTGAGGCAGATGTGGCTGAACTCATCGGAGCAATGCATGAGCTTGCACGTTGAAAGTATAGGAAGTGGTGCGCCGCTATTACTAATTCATGGCTGGGGTATGCATGGCGGCGTGTGGAGCGAGTTGGCACAGAAACTGGCCGTTAATTTTCGAGTGCATAGCATCGATTTGCCAGGGTATGGTTATTCTAAAATTGAAGACTCGAATCAGCGAAACAATTCCGACATTTGGTCTATTGATGCGGTTGTAGATGAGTTGTCCTCATGTTTTCCAGAATCTCTAAATGTTTGTGGCTGGTCACTAGGCGGACAAGTTGCCTTACGTTGGGCAGTACGAGAGCCTCTAAAAGTGAGCCGTTTGATTTTGGTCGCGAGTACTCCCTGTTTCGTCCAACGCAACGATTGGCCGTTCGGAATGGAAAAGTCTGTGTTAGAGAAATTTGCTACAGAACTAGAAGAAAATCACGCAACCACATTGCGTCGCTTCATCACGTTACAATTGCGGGGTAGTGAGAATGAACGCGAATTGTTGGCGATGTTACGCGAGCGTTTACTAAGTCGCGGGGCACCGGATATGGGCGCATTGCGTTCGGGACTGAGTATCCTGCGCGATGTTGATCTGCGTAGTGAATTGCAGGATGTTTCTCAGCCAACCTTGGTTATTGCGGGTGAGCGTGACAAACTGACTCCGCGTGAAGCTTCGCACTCTTTGGCACGGACAATTCCGCGAGCGTCACTGGTGGAAGTCATGGGCGCGGCTCATGCGCCGTTTCTGTCACATCCCGATAGTTTTACCAAACACGTAAAGAGTTTTCTAAATGAATGAATTCGAAATTGACAAAAAACAAGTCCGTCGCGCCTTTAGCCGTGCCGCACATGAATACGATGCTGCAGCAGTATTGCAACGGGAAGTATGCGCTCGCATGTTGGATAAGCTGGATATCATTAAGTTAAAGCCGTCGCGTATTTTAGATATCGGTAGCGGCACAGGTTGGGGAACGCGCCAGTTGGGAGAGCGCTATCCGAAAGCAGAAATAACAGCGCTCGACATTGCGATCGGGATGTTGCAAGTGGCACGAGGTACTTCAAGTTGGTGGCAGAAATTGTTCGCGGGAAAACGCGAAACTTTTGTGTGTGCAGATGTCGAGGCGCTGCCCATAGCGTCTAACAGCGTGGAAATGGTGTGGTCCAACCTGGCGCTACAATGGTGTAACGATTTGCCATCGACATTTATCGAATTGCAAAGGGTGCTAAAAGTAGAGGGTTTATTAATATTTTCCAGTTTTGGCGTGGATACGCTGAAAGAATTGCGTGTCGCGTTCAATGATGTGGACGGATACAATCACCTTAATCGATTCGCTGATCTGCATGATATCGGGGATATGTTGGTGTCTGCAGGATTTGCCGATCCCGTAATGGAAATGGAGAGGATCACGCTAACTTATAATGATGTCCGCGCAGTGATGCAAGATTTGAAAAGTATCGGTGCAAACAATGCAACAAGCGGGCGTTCGCCGGGGATGATGGGAAAAGCAACTTGGCAAAGAGTGACTGAAAATTATGAGAAGCTGCGTCGCGATGGAAAGTTACCGGCAACCTTTGAGATTATCTACGGGCATGCATGGAAGCCGGCACCAAAGAAGCTACAAGATGGGCGAGCAATTATCAAGACGGACTTCAAGATATGAGCTATTTCATCACGGGTACCGATACCGGAGTCGGAAAAACACTGGTGAGTTGTGCGTTGCTGCATGCCTTTGCCGCGCAGGATAAACGTGTGGTTGGATTTAAACCGGTAGCAGCCGGATGTGACGAAAATGATCGAAACGATGATGCCGAGAGATTGAGAGCAGCAAGTAATGTCCTTGCTACTTATGGACAGATTAATCCGTATTGTTTTGTACCGCCGATTGCCCCTCATCTTGCGGCACGTCATTCGGGCGTACGCATTGAGTTGTCGCGCATTCTGACCTCTTTCAACGAGTTGGTTACTCAGGCAGATGAAGTAATAGTGGAAGGCGCCGGCGGATTTCTGGTGCCACTGAATGAAAAGCAAGACAGTGCAGATCTTGCACGAGAGTTGGCATTGCCAATCATTGTGGTTGTCGGTATGCGTTTGGGGTGCATCAATCATGCGCTACTGACGACACGGGCGATTGATAATGGTGGATTAATATGCGCTGGCTGGATTGCCAATGTGCTGGATGAAAAGATGCCCGCACTACAGGAAAATATTGAGGCATTGAAACAACGCATCGCTGCCCCATTACTCGGTGTAGTGCCATATCAGATGGAAACAGATGCGAAGGCAGTGGCGAGTATGTTAGATATTAGTTTATTGGAAAAGGGCGCTCAATTTGATCAGCCTGTCTAAATTATTCTTGTTGGTCGGAATGATCCTGCTGGCAGGATGTTCAAAGCCAGATTACCCCGAACCGCTCAATGCCATAGACATTAGTTGGCAGCATCCGCAGGCTGACTTTCAATTGCTTGACTCAGGAGGCAAGTCGCACAGATTAGCTGATTATCGTGGCAAAGTTGTAGTGGTGTTCTTCGGTTACACGCATTGCCCAGAAGTGTGCCCGACCACGCTTGCCGACTTGGCTCAGGCTATGCGTTTGCTGGGACAAGATGCTGTAAAAGTTCAGGTATTGTTTGTCACGTTAGATCCCGAACGGGACACCCCCGAAGTGTTGTCTAAATTCATTCCTGCGTTCGATCACACTTTCATTGGATTGTACGGCGATGCACAAGCTACATCGCAAGCAGCAAAATCTTTCGGTGTGAATTATCAGAAGCAGTTCGACAAAAATGGGGGGTACACATTAGATCATACCGATGGCACTTATTTAATTGGACTGGACGGTAAGCCGCTGTGGCTGTCGCGTTACGGGCAGCGTTCCGAATTGCTGGCGCAAGATATCAAAATGCTTTTAGCGATTCCGCAGTGAAGGTTTGAACATGAGAAGTTCATCTTTGCTGCTGGAAGCAATTAAATTCCCAATTGAAGCAAGCAACCTGTCGATTCGTGCGGACCAGACTCGAGAAAGATTGCGATTCTTCCCTACGATGGTGGGCAGTCAGTCGATCATCGAGCCACTGCTGATCGGATTATTGTGGCATCAGGTAGCACATCAGGCATTGCTGATTTGGCTGGTAACATTGATGCTGATACATATTGCCGAGATGTGGTCGTGGTGGAAATTCAGATTGGAAACACAGACGGTTGAGCAATGCCGCGCATGGCGTTTTCGTTTTATTTTGTACGCAGGGGCAGTTGGCTCAATGTGGGGACTTGCGGCAATGTTTTTCTTCCCACCGGACCTCGTATATCAAGCGCTCATAATTTGCGTGGTTCTGGGCATCTCTGCGGGTGCCGTAACCATGAATCCTATTTATCCACCCGCACTGTATCTTTACCTTGCTTCTATTTTGCTGCCGACGATATTTCGTGTTGCCTACGAAAATGACGCAATGCATTGGATATTGGCCGCGATGCTGTCATTGTTCACAATTGTCGTACTTGATTCAGGGCGGCATTTAAGTCGTACGTTTTATATGTCGCTTAGCCAGAGATATGAAAATATTTCACTGGTTGAGCAATTAACGAAAGAAAAATCCCGTGCTGAATCTGCCAGCCGGGAAAAGTCCAGTTTTTTGGCTGCTGCCAGTCATGATTTGCGTCAGCCTTTGCAGGCACTTATGTTATTTAGTGACGCCTTGCAGGATGTGGCCCAAGAAAAAAATACAAGACAGCTATCTGTGCAAATTGGACAATCGGTAAATGCTCTGGTAGAAATGTTTGATGAACTACTTGATGTTTCAAGACTGGAAGCAGGCATCGTTGAAGCGCGTTGGCAAAATTTCGAATTACAGCCGCTACTTGATCGGCTTTATGTGGACTTGATTCCGCTCGCCAACAGCAAGGGTTTGGATTTTGATTTGCCCAACGTGGATTGGGTGATTTATAGCGATCCATTCTTGTTAGATCGTATTTTGCGTAATTTGATCTCAAACGCCATACGCTACACCGATAAAGGGAAAGTACTTGTACGATGCACGCCATGCGAAGAGGGCTTGCGTTTTGCCGTGGTTGACACGGGAATTGGCATCGGTCCAGAAGCTTTGGAACATATTTTTGAAGAGTATTACCAAGTTGATAATCAACATCGAGATCGGCGCAAAGGACTCGGATTGGGGTTGTCTATCGTACGCAGGGTCGAAAATTTGCTACGGTGCACTGTAGTGGTTAAGTCCACACCAGGTGTGGGTTCGGAGTTCAGTTTTGCCGCGCCTTTGGGAAATGTTGAGCAACAGTTGGCACAGCCTTTTGTGGAATCAAATTCCAAATACGATATGGCCGGAGTGACGGTGGCATTAGTTGAAGATGATTTGGATATTCGTCAGATGCTTGCCGGACTGATGAAAGACTGGGGCTGCCAAGTTTTTGCAGGGGAGTACGCGGAAGATGTATTGCGCAAGATAGATGTTGCAGGATCTCGCCCCGATATTTTGGTATGTGATTATCGTTTGCCGCATGGGATGACAGCGGTTCAGGTAATTAATCGAATGAATGAGCTTTGGAAAGAAGGAGCACCTTCTCTGGTCTTGACCGGAGATACGGCACCGGAAGTGCTGCAGAATATTCACGCCAGCGGGGCTATATTGCTACATAAGCCAATTGCTCCCCAGCGCTTGAAAGCCATGATGTACTTTTCCCTGCACGGAGAGAGTTGAGATGGGCGTTGGGAATGGTATGATTGCGTGCCAAACATAAGGGGGCAGGATGAAAATTAAGGTTTTGATGGTCGATGACCACGCTCTGTTTCGTGACGGAATGCGCTATGTGTTGCAGCAACTCGCCGATGAAGTCGAAGTAATTGATTCTGGCAACTTCGTGGACGGGATGAAACAAGCAGCCAACAATCCCGATATCGATTTAGCTTTGCTGGATTTAAATATGCCCGGAAGCGAGGGGGTGAAATCCATTCTTACTTTTCACGAAAGCAACCCCGGTATACCCCTGGTAGTAGTGTCCGGCTCAGACCAGCGTGAAGATATTGAGAAGGTGATGGAATACGGAGCGATGGGCTTCATTTCCAAGTTATCGTCGAGCAAGATCATGCTTTCAGCATTGCGTATGGTGATGGATGGGGGCGTTTATTTGCCGCCACAGCTGTTGCAGCAGGCTATGGTAGGCTTGGATCAGGGGGCTGTTGATAAGCGTACAGTTCGAAGCAATAAAAACTGGTTGACGACGCGGCAAATGCAAACGCTACTTTTGCTCGCCGAAGGTCTGTCGAATAAAGAAATTTCTGAAAAACTAAATCTGGCTGAGGGGACAGTGAAGATTCACACTGCCGCTGTGTATCAGGCATTACGTGTAAATTCACGATTGGAAGCAGTCAGTGCCGCAAGACGCTTGGGCTTCCTCCCTGCACCAGAATCGGAAGTCAATGACTCAACCGGCAAATAACACCGTGTCACCTCTGGCAGAAAAAATGCGCATACTATTGCGCGAGTCACGCTGGTTGTTGTTGGTGGCGGCTGCCTTATATCTTATCCTCGTTCTATTTGGTTATGACCGCGCCGATTCGGCTTGGTCGCACAGTGTCAGCAAAGCTTTGGGAACTCATAATCCCGGTGGATTGGTCGGCGCGTGGCTGTCTGATCTTTTGCTTTATGTGTTTGGCTTTTCCGCGTGGTGGTTAGTGGTGTTGATGTTGCAGCGTGTGTGGGCGAGCTACCGCAGCATTCGAGCTGACAGCCTGTTCGCTGAACGCGCAGTGTGGGTAGTTTCAGTGGGATTTTTAATGCTGCTTCTATCCAGTAGTGCGCTCGAAGCCTTGCGCCTTTACACATGGAAAATTGCCTTGCCACTGGCACCGGGCGGTATGTTGGGTGCGGTATTGGGTAGTTTGCTGGCGCGTCTGATCGGATACACCGGCGCGACGTTATTTTTGCTGGCATTAATGGCGGTAAGTTTAAGTTTATTTACCGGTTTGTCGTGGTTACGTTTCATTGATCGCTTGGGCGAAGTGATCGAAACAAGTTTTCTTTGGATGCGCAATGCATGGCAAACAAGGCAGGATAAACGCATCGGCGCGCAGGCGGTAAGTGAGCGTATAGCGGTAGTAGAGGAAGAAAAAAAGCGTGTGGAAGATCATCAACCCATACGTATCGAACTGCCTGTTGTTGAAGTGCCTCGCTCCACCCGCGTGGAAAAAGAAAAACAGGTGTCGTTGTTTGACGATATGCATGATTCAGTACTTCCCCCACTGCATTTGCTGGATCAGCCACGGCATGAAGTTGAAGTTCTCTCAGCTGACACGCTGGAATATACCTCGCGCCTGATCGAGCGCAAACTCAATGATTTTGGCGTCGAAGTCAAAGTCGTCGCAGCCTATCCTGGGCCGGTCATTACGCGCTATGAGATTGAGCCGGCGGTGGGGGTGAAGGGAAGTCAGATAACTAACTTGGTACGCGATCTGGCGCGGGCGCTGTCGGTGGTGAGTATTCGTCTGGTTGAGACCATTCCCGGCAAGAGTTATATGGCACTTGAGCTACCCAATCCAAAACGGCAGATGGTGCAATTGTCAGAGATTCTCGGTTCGCAGGTCTATGCCGATATGGGGTCGGTGCTGACGATGGCGATGGGGAAGGATATTGCCGGAAAACCAGTTGTAGCAGACCTAGGAAAGATGCCGCATGTGCTGGTGGCAGGCACGACCGGCTCGGGCAAGTCGGTGGGCATCAATGCCATGATTCTCAGTATTCTGTACAAGGCTACACCGCAGGAAGTACGTATGCTGTTGATCGACCCCAAGATGCTGGAACTCTCAGTATATGAAGGCATCCCTCATCTTCTGGCACCCGTGGTAACCGATATGCGCCAAGCCGCATCGGGGCTAAACTGGTGCGTGCAAGAGATGGATAAACGCTACAAGCTCATGTCCGTACTCGGCGTGCGCAATATTGCCGGTTACAACCAGAAAGTGCGCGACGCGATTAAAACGGGAAAGCCACTGACCAACCCGTTCACATTGACGCCGGACAATCCGGAAGCATTGGAAGAGTTGCCATTCATCGTCGTATTTATTGATGAGTTGGCTGATCTGATGATGGTAGTGGGCAAAAAAGTTGAAGAACTCATCGCCCGACTGGCGCAGAAAGCACGCGCTTCCGGCATCCATTTGGTGTTGGCAACGCAACGGCCCTCTGTGGATGTAATCACCGGTCTTATCAAGGCTAATGTACCAACGCGTGTGGCCTTTCAGGTGTCGAGCAAAATAGACTCACGCACGATTCTGGATCAGATGGGCGCGGAAGCATTGCTGGGTCAGGGCGATATGCTTTACTTGCCGCCGGGCACCGGTTATCCGCAACGTGTTCATGGTGCTTTTGTTTCAGATCAGGAAGTGCATCGTGTTATCGAACACCTGAAATCTCAGGGCGAGGCGAACTACATTGAAGGCGTGCTGACCTCGATGGAAGAACAAAGTGAGGGCGGCGAATTGGATGGTGGAGCAGATGCCGAGGCTGATCCTCTTTACGATCAAGCCGTGGCGCTTGTGCTTAAATCGCGCCGGGCGTCGATTTCATTTGTGCAGCGCGACTTGCGCATTGGTTACAACCGGGCCGCACGTCTCATTGAGCAAATGGAAAAAGCCGGTATCGTGACCGCGATGCAACATAACGGCAATCGCGAAGTGATTGCCCCGAATCGGGAAGCTTAATAGCGAGAGAAGGCTTTCCTTGTCGCCCGTTCCGTAACTTATACAGGTGCATCATGTTTAATAAAATCCTTGTTTCAATTGCCATGTTTTTGTTCGCAATGAATGCGCATGCAGCAGCAACTGAGAAGCTTAAAACATTCGTCTCCTCAACACATTCGGCCCAGGCGAATTTCACGCAAGAGTTACTGGATAAAAATGGCAAACGCATTCAATTTGTCTCAGGCATGATGCAGTTTGAAAGGCCGGGAAAGTTTCGCTGGGAATATCAAAAGCCCTATGAGCAAATTATCGTCGGCGATGGCAAAAAGTTCTGGTTGTACGATGTCGACCTAAATCAGGTGACAGTGAAAAAGTTGGATGCAGCACTGGGTAGTAGTCCGGCTGCGCTACTTTCAGGTAGCAACGAAATCGAGCGCGGTTTTAATCTCACTGATATTGGAATGAAAGATGATCTTGACTGGCTGCAAGCCGTGCCAAGATCAGCCGAAACTTCATTTTCAAAAATCCTCATGGCTTTCAATGCGAAGTCGGAGCTGGTGGTGATGGAGTTGCATGACTCATTCGGACACCGCACCATATTGCGGTTCTCTGAATTAAAAAACAATCCGAACTTATCATCGCAACAATTTAAGTTCGTTCCACCTCAAGGGGCCGACGTACTCGGCGAGTGATGAATGTGAGTAGCGCCGATTTATTTGCTCCTAATCAGCCTGCCGCACCGCTAGCTGAGCGTCTGCGTCCCAAACAGATCGACGAAGTTATCGGTCAATCGCATCTGTTGGGTGAAGGCAAGCCGCTACGGCTGGCATTTCAGTCTGGCAAGCTGCATTCGATGATCTTGTGGGGTCCGCCGGGTGTGGGCAAAACTACACTCGCTCGGTTAATGGCATCGGCGTTCGATGCCGATTTCGTGCCGCTGTCGGCAGTATTGTCCGGTGTGAAAGATATTCGCGAGGCTATAGCCCAAGCCGAACGTACATTGCAGCAGAATGGTCGTCATACCATATTGTTTGTGGACGAAGTACATCGTTTCAATAAGTCGCAGCAAGATGCTTTCCTGCCATTTGTTGAACAAGGCTTGGTCACCTTCATCGGCGCGACAACGGAAAACCCCTCGTTTGAACTGAATAGTGCCTTGCTGTCACGAGCACAAGTGTATGTGCTCAAATCATTATCGGAAACAGAGATAGGGCAATTGTTTGAGCGAGCGCAACAATCTGCAATGCAGGGCATCACTTTCGATGCGGCAGCAAAAGAGCGCATTATCGGTTACGCGGATGGTGACGCACGACGCTTGCTAAATGTCCTGGAACAATTGCAGACAGCGGCGCATGCCGCCAGAGTGAGAAATATTGACGTTACATTTCTTGACAATACACTTGCGCAAAAACTACGTCGCTTTGATAAAGGCGGCGAGGCGTTTTATGATCAGATCTCCGCGCTACATAAATCAGTGCGTGGCTCTAATCCGGATGCGGCGCTGTACTGGTTTGTGCGCATGCTGGACGGCGGCGCTGATCCGCGTTATCTGGCGCGGCGTATCGTGCGAATGGCTTGGGAGGATATCGGCCTTGCCGATCCCCGTGCTATTCAGTTAACTAATGATGCCGCCGAAACCTACGAACGCCTTGGTTCCCCCGAAGGTGAGTTGGCGCTGGCACAAGCGGTGATGTATCTTGCTGTTGCAGCCAAGTCGAATGCGGGTTACGTCGCGTATAATGCCGCCCGCGCCTTCGTCAATCAGGACGGTTCGCGTGAAGTACCGCTTCACTTGCGCAATGCTCCGACCAAATTGATGAAAGAGTTGGACTACGGCAAAGATTATCGTTATGCCCACAACGAGGAAGGTGGCTACGCGGCAGGTGAGAATTATTTTCCTGACGGAATGCCGGAGGTAAGTTTTTACGAGCCAACAGATAGAGGGCTTGAAGCGAAGATTTCAGAAAAGCTGGCGCATTTACGAGAGTTGGATGCGAAAGAAAAAAACAAAAAAGGATAATCAGTATGTTGGATATTCAAACACTACGTAATGACTTGGCTGCTGTTGCAGCACGTTTGGCGACACGCGGTTATGTGTTGGATACTGCCAAGTTTGAGCAACTGGAAGCTGAGCGGAAGACTATTCAAACGCGCACGCAAGAGTTGCAAGCGAAGCGCAATGCCTCTTCCAAACTAATCGGGCAAGCAAAAGCGAAGGGCGAAGATGTGTCAGCCATCATGGCAGAAGTGGGGGCTTTGGGAGAAGAACTAAAACAACTCGAAGTCAAGTTGCCGCAAGTACTGCAAGAGATGGATGCATTTTTATCCGTTATCCCTAATACGCCTCACTCGACTGTGCCAGTCGGTAAATCAGAAGCAGACAACCTTGAAGTGCGCAAAGTGGGCGAGCCCACGAAATTTGCTTTCGAGGTGAAAGACCACGTCAGTATTGGCGAGGGATTGGGAGGTTTGGATTTTGAAACAGCAACCAAAATTGCGGGTGCTCGCTTCTCATTATTGAAAGGCCCGCTGGCAAGATTGCATCGCGCACTGGCCCAATTCATGTTAGACACTCATACGGAGAAGCACGGTTACACAGAAACTTATGTTCCTTACTTGGTTAATGCCGAGTCGATGCGCGGCACAGGTCAGTTACCTAAATTTGAAGAAGATTTGTTTCGTGTGCCGAGAGTCGTGGGTGATGAAGGCGAAAAGAATTTCTATCTGATCCCCACTGCAGAAGTTCCCGTCACTAACATGGTGCGCGACGAGATCGTGCCTTTGGAAAAACTGCCGATGAAGTTCGTGGCGCATACGCCTTGTTTTCGTAGCGAGGCAGGCTCCTATGGCCGTGACACGCGTGGGATGATTCGCCAGCACCAATTCGACAAGGTGGAATTGGTACAGATGGTACATCCCGAAAAGTCTTATGAAATGTTGGAAGAACTGCTTGGTCATGCCGAGACAATTTTGAAGAAACTCGGTCTGCCCTATCGTGTAGTGAAATTGTGTACAGGTGATATGGGTTTTTCAGCCGCCACCACTTACGATATCGAAGTATGGTTGCCTGCACAAAACACTTACCGCGAAATTTCGTCCTGCTCTAACTTCGAGGCATTTCAGGCGCGCCGTATGCAAGCACGCTTCCGCAATGCTCAAGGCAAGCCGGAGTTGTTGCACACACTGAATGGTTCCGGCTTGGCAGTTGGGCGCACATTGGTTGCCGTGTTGGAGAACTATCAGCAAGCGGATGGCAGCGTACTCGTGCCGGAAGTATTGCGCCCTTACATGGGCGGATTGACTGCAATTAACGCAAGCTAGGAATTTGGGGATGTGGCGGCTTTAAACCAAGGTTGGAAGAGGATGATGAGCCGAGCATTTCTTCAGGTGCCATGCGATTGAGCATGTCGTAGTATAGGCGCACCGTCTCAACCAGTATTACTGCTTCACCGCCGCGTGCGTGACCATGCTTGGACTGATCAAAATACGCGGGCCGAGACAGTAAGGGCATAACTTTTCTTACGTCTGACCACACATCCGGATTTAAACTGGATTTAACTGCGAGAACGCGAGCGTCTTCCAAATGCCCCATGCCCTGATTGTAGGCTGCCAACGCCATCCACGTGCGCTCCTTGTCATCGATTCGATCAGGCAAAGATTCTTTTAGTTTCTGCAAGTATTTTGCTCCGGCGATAATGCTGGCATGGGCATCCAGACGGTCCTCGACATTCATTTGATCTGCCGTGTCTTCCGTCAACATCATCATGCCGCGCACATTTGTGTATGAGGTGGCAAGCGGGTCCCAATGAGATTCCTGGTAAGCAAGGGAAGCAAGTAATTGCCATTCAATACCGGTTAAAGCCGCAGCCTCTTCAAACCAGCGTTTAAAGTGAGGCAGCACGGTTTGCGCTTTACTGACGAAAGCAACCGCATCTACCGGTTCCAGTCGTTCGTTGTGACCATAATGGCGGTCTATCAAAACGGCTAAAGTGCCGTCATTTTTGATACCGGCAAAGAAATCATTGGCTGCATTAAGCAGGGTCGCATCGACATCAGCAGCAAATGCCCACGCCAAATGAGATTGCGTATTTAAATCGAGTACATCACCCAATTTTGTATAAAAATTGCGAGCTGTTGCGATCTGCTCTTCATTTGCCACCGTGCAATCAATTCTACCTTCCGCCACTTCTTTCAATAATTCAGGAACAGATGAATGATGGCTTTCTTCCCAATGCAAATTAAATTGATGCTCCGCTACGGTACGGAGTGCATTTTCTTGCGCGGATTCAGCTAAAACTTCTATCGAACGATTCGCCAGATCATCAAGATGTTTAGGCGTTTTGTCTTTACATATTACTTGCTCGCTCAAAGTCTGATAAGACGTGCTGAAGCGCAATGCAGATGCGGAATTACTGCGGAGTCCGGCTGCTGCAAAATGCACTTTATGTGTAGTGAGCTCCTGAACAATGTGATCTGAAGCCATTGGTACAGGTTGTACTTTGAGATGTAATCGCTGTGCAAACAGTGTAGCCAACTCCAACTCAAAATCAATATCGTCATCCGATCCTGCGGGTGGTAGTGCAACGTACAACTCGCCGTCGTGCCAATCGGGAGCCGCCCAATTCGCAATAAAAATTGCCCACAGGCATACACCTATGACAATGAAAGCGACGATTTCCCAAGTTAGAGCTTTGCGCATGGAAACATTCTGCCCGATTTATAATTCTTGCTGGTAAAATGCGCGCCGTCTCACCAATGGTGGGGCTTCGGAGAGGTGGCAGAGTGGTTGATTGTACTTGACTCGAAATCAAGCGTGCCGCAAGGCATCGGGGGTTCGAATCCCCCCCTCTCCGCCAGTACTAAGACTCACCCCGCGCAAGTTTATCCCATTTGTTGCAATCAGTCCTACATAAGCGCTGAACGTTATATTGATTGCAAATTAACCCTGTTTAAACGGGCTTCTTTCATTCAGTTGATCCACGTATTCTGAAATGGCGTCCGCTTCTTGTTTTAAATAATTTTCCACGGCCTCTGCAAATTGCGGATGCGCCAACCAATGTGCTGAACGCGTGGTTACCGGTAAAAATCCGCGTGCCAATTTATGTTCACCTTGCGCGCCACCTTCAAATGTTTTGAAATTGTGCGCGATACAAAATTCGATTGCCTGATAGTAGCAAGTTTCGAAGTGCAAGCCCGAGTGAAATTCAAATGTACCCCAAGAGCGCCCGTATAAAGTATCTTCGGTACGATAGTTGAGTGCGCTTGCGATTGGCTGACCTTCACGTGTCGCTATTACCAACAAAGTATTTTGTGGCAACGTAGCGCCAATGCGCTGAAAAAAATCTTCATTTAGCTGATGGGGTGAATTGTGCAGTTGTAGAGTATGTAAATAACATGAGGCAAAGAATGCCCACTGCTCCTCCGTGGCATTTTCTCCTGTGATGCATTGTAGTTCTATGCCAGCCTCGGCTACCCTGCGTCTTTCCTGCTTGATACGTTTGCGCTTATCTCTGCTTAGCGTGGCAAGAAATTCGTCAAAATCTCGATAGCCTGAATTTTTCCAATGGAACTGGACATCCTGGCGCAACATCATGCCCTGAGCTTGTGCTTCCAATGTGTCGACTTCATCCAGAAAAAGACAATGCAGTGAAGAAACACCAATGTCTTTTGCATATTGCAATGCACTCGACAGTAACAAACTTCGCATCTTTGGTGTGGATGCCAGCAAACGTTTTCCTGTTACCGGTGTAAACGGCACGGTGCAAACCAGCTTGGGGTAATAGCGCAGTCCATGTTGGTAATAAGCATCTGCCCATGCAAAATCGAACACATGCTCACCAAAGGAATTCATTTTCAAATATAGAGGCATTCCCCCAACCAACCGATTGTCGTCCCATAAGGTGAGAAATTGTGACTTCCATCCATACTTGGGTGTAGCGCAAGTGCTTTCTTGCAACGCATAAAAGAACGCATGAGAGAGTAGCGGATCATTTCCAGTTAGTGCATTCCAATCCAGTTCGGGAATGTCAGCAATATTCTCGATGATTTTCAATGTAAGCTCATTCATGTGGATATTTTAGAGCGGGTATGGCGAATCGGGGAGAATTAATTTCTTTTGAGTATTTGATGAGCAACACTTGATATGAAATCAAGGTTAAGGACGAAGTGATTAAGATCGTATTGGAGCTAAAAATAGCTATACTTCATTATCAGGCAGAACTTAAATGGAAATACGACTATGCAAATTGATCCGGCGCGTCACTCAATCGCGGATAACTACAAATTACTAACCAATCTGGTCGTGCCTCGACCGATTGCTTGGGTTACCAGCCAAAATCAAAACGGGGTAGTTAATCTGGCTCCGTTTAGTTTCTTCAATGCAGTAGGCGCAAATCCGCTCTACATCATAATCAGCATTGGACTTAATGATTCGCGAGAGCCCAAAGATACAGCAAAAAATATTTTAACCAGTGGCGAATTTGTGGTGAATCTGGTTACCGAAGAATTGTTCGATGCAATGAATATTTCAGCAGCGGATTTCCCTGTAGATGAGAGTGAGTTGGAAGCGGCAGATTTACATTCATCACCTTCGGCGCGAATTAAAGTTCCACGAATTGCAGAAGCTCAAGCCAGTCTTGAATGCAAGTTATTTAGCGCCCAAGCGTTGGGAGCTAATACGCTAATAATTGGCGAAGTTGTGATGTTTCATGTTGCAGATAACTTAATAGATCACCGTTTACATATCAATAATTTTGCCCCGATCGGCCGACTTGGCTCACCTTCTGTTTACTGTCGCACTACCGATCGATTTGACGTGGCACGAATTACCTATGCGCAATGGCGCGGTAACAATAATGAACTAACATCTGACAAAACCTGAGGAGTACACTAAGCAGTTCAAAGGAGTGAATTATGGAAATTTATGTTTACTGGTTTTTGATGGCATTGGTATTACTGGGTTTAGAAATGGCAACGGGTACGTTTTACCTGTTGGTGTTGTCCATTTCGATGATGGTGGGCGGATTTGCGGGTTACCACGGTGCGAGTTTGGTCTGGCAGCTAATGCTGATAGCGATGACGGTGGTTGCGGGTGTATTAATTTTACGCCGTTGGAAAAGTGGCCAAGTTAAAGAAGTGGCTAGTGCAAGTCTGGATATCGGCCAACCAGTACAGATTGTTAAGTGGCACGAAAATGGTTCTGCACGAGTTTTTTATCGTGGTGCGGAATGGGATGCAGAATTAGTGTCTGCCGACGTGCCGCGTGACGGAATGCTTTACATTGCGGCTGTAAAAGGTTCCATTTTGGTGCTGACAAATCTTAAGCCGCAAATTAATTAAGGAGGTTTTATGGAAATTGCTCTGTTCATACTTTTTGCAGCTATTATATTTATTATCAAGGCGCTCAAAGTTGTGCCACAGCAAAACTCCTGGGTGGTAGAGCGCTTGGGGAAATTTCATGCCGCGTTATTGCCCGGACTGAATATCGTAATCCCATTTATTGATCGTGTTGCGTACAAACACATGCTCAAGGAAGTGCCTTTGGATGTGCCAAGCCAAGTCTGTATTACCAAGGACAACACGCAATTACAGGTGGATGGAATACTGTATTTTCAGGTGACTGATCCACGGTTGGCGTCATATGGCACCAGCAATTACGTTATGGCGATTACTCAACTGGCCCAAACAACCTTGCGTTCAGTCATCGGCAAGATGGAGCTGGATAAGACGTTTGAAGAACGCGATGACATAAATCGCGCTGTGGTTGCTGCTTTGGATGAGGCGGCGACCAGTTGGGGAGTAAAAGTGCTGCGCTATGAAATAAAGGATTTAACCCCCCCGAAGGAAATTCTTCATGCCATGCAGGCGCAGATAACAGCTGAACGTGAAAAACGTGCGCTGATCGCTGCGTCAGAAGGACGCAAACAGGAGCAGATCAATATTGCCACGGGCGAACGCGAGGCCTTTATTCAGCGCTCCGAAGGTGAAAAACAAGCGGCGATCAATACGGCGCAGGGTCAGGCAGAAGCAATCAAGGCGGTGGCTTCTGCGACAGCGCAAGCGATTCAGCAAGTGGCACTGGCGATACAATCTCCCGGAGGGATGGATGCGGTTAATCTCAAAGTTGCAGAAAAGTATGTGGAAGCCTTCGGCAATGTCGCCAAGGAAGGCAATACACTAATCCTGCCAAGCAATTTAGCGGATATGGGCGCGATGGTTGCTGCCGCGATGAGCATTGTTAAGACGCAAAAATAAAATTATGAGCAAATGGCGACTTATATTTCAGGAGAAAACATCATGAATAAAATTGCGCGTTTAATCATTCTTACCGTTCTTTTATCGGTGTCGCTTTCTGCTGCTGCGGAGGGGCCAACACTAATCTATTGGAACTCGGATGCTGGCAAGGTTTTGCGTGCGCGCATTCCGGCTGATGCAGATTACTGGCAACTGAGCCCGTGGTTTGCAGAGCAGATAAACCAGACTTATTGCTCTGTAGCCAGCGCTATTACCGTGCTCAATGCGATGCCGATCAAGAAACCGGTTGATCCTATTTACGCACCCAATGCCTACTTCACACAAAGCAATTATTTCACACCGGAAGTCATCAAGGTGATTAGCCCGCAGACAGTCTTGGCTCAGGGAATGACCCGTGATGAAATGACACAGACGCTGATCCGTCAGGGTGTGAAAGCGACCTCTATCGCGGGCGACTCAATAGACGATAAAGCGTTACGTATTTTGTTGCAAAAGGCGCTGGGTGATGATGGACAGTTTGTGTTGGTTAATTATTTGCGTTCGGCAGTAGGGCAGGCAGGCGGCGGTCATTGGTCGGTTTTAGCGGCTTACGATGCACAGTCCGACAGGGTGCTGATTCTTGATGTGGCTAAATATATGTTTGCACCGGCCTGGATTGAAATTGGCGACTTGCACAAGGCGATTGCCACTATAGACACAACCAGCAACAAGGCCCGAGGCTTGGTTCTCGTGTCGGAAGATTCTCAGAACTTAGGTCAACTATACCAACAGGTGGCTGCCAGCCCGATTCGTACTGATGATGATCGGCAAGTAGATGCAGCACGCAAGCCGGCAGAGTTTTTGCAATTCGCCAAGGTGCAACCAGGAATGCTGGTTTTGGATGTCGCAACTGGCAGAGGATACACCACTCAACTGCTTGCGCTGACGGTGGGCAATTCTGGAAAAGTATGGGCACAAGCGGATAAGCCACGGGATGAGTTGTCAAAACGTTTAGCAAGCCATCCCCAGCCTAATATCATCCCGATTGTCAGACCTTATGACGACCCTGTGCCAGATGACGCGCCCAAGCTGGATTTGATTACGATTATTCTGAACTACCATGACATTGCCTATATGCCGGTTGATAGAGTCAAGATGGACCAACGATTATTTAATGCGCTAAAACCCGGTGGACATTTAATTGTGATCGATCACTCGGCAAAAAAGGGTGAAGGCATTACTGTTGCAAAAAGTCTGCATCGCATTGAAGAATCTGTCGTCTTGGACGAGCTAAGGCAAGCGGGTTTTCAACTTGAACAAGAGGGTGATTTTCTGCATAACCCAGCTGATCCGCGTGATCAGCCATTCTTTCACATGAAAATGCCGACAGACAGTTTTGCATTACGATTTGTCAAACCCTAAAGGAGATTGAGCATGAAACTATATTACGCCCCAGGGGCATGTTCACTTGCATCCCATATCGCCTTACAAGAAACGGGATTGCCGTTCGAAATCGATAAACTTAATACCGCCACTATGACAACAGTTAGCGGAGCGGATTTTGTAAAAATCAATCCAAAAGGTTATGTCCCCACGCTTGCGATGAATGATGGAAGCATCTTGACCGAAGGTTCAGCAATACTCCAATACATTGCCGATCAAAATCCTGATGCTGGGTTGTCGCCCAAGGCGGGCACAATGGAACGGTATCGTTTGCAGGAGTGGCTCAATTATATTGCCACCGAAATTCACAAATCCTATAGCCCGTTATTCAGCAAAACCACGCCTGAAGAAACAAGGATCAATATGCAAAATTTGCTTTCCAGGCGAGTAGGTTTTGTTGAAGCTCACTTGGTAAACAAACCATATTTGATGGGCGAAGGTTTTACTGTGGCAGATGCTTATCTGTTTGTGGTTTTAAATTGGAGTGGACGCGTAGGATTCGAGTTGAGTCCGTTCCCAAGAGTTAGTGAATATCTTGCCCGAATTGCAAGTCGCCCATGCGTGATAAAAGCAATGAAGGCGGAAGGGTTGATTCAATAAATATGAGCAACTCTGTACGTACACATAATTGGATTGCTAGATTTGTCTTCAAATAGTTTATTATTGCAATTTCTGGTAAGGCAAACTTCCCCAATTGGTCTTGAAGTTTAAGACCTGTTATTTCTGATTTATAAATTTAGACGAAAGGAAACCAACATGACGTTCTACCATCGCCTGACTTTCTGGATGACTTTTGCAATTGCCATGTCTTTAGTTTCAGTCGCCAATGCCGCCGCCCCCCAAGTGAAAACCCAAGCTCCCGGTTATTACCGCATGATGCTGGGTGACTTTGAAATAACAGCCTTGTCGGATGGCACTTTTAATCTACCTGCAGGCAAGTTACTCGGGAATACAACGCAAGAGAAATTGGCTACAGCGCTGTCACTAAACTTTCTCAAAGATCCCGTCGAAGAGTCCGTTAATGGATTTTTGATTAACACCGGCACGAAACTCATTTTGATCGATACCGGGGCAGCAAACCTATTTGTTCCAACGCTTGGTAATCTGGTGAATAATTTAAAGGCAGCAGGGTATCAACCCGAGCAAGTTGACGAAGTTTACATTACGCACATGCATGCCGACCATGTCGGTGGCCTTATGAGTGGTGACAAACTGACATTTCCCAATGCCATTGTGCGTGCCGATCAGCATGATGCTGATTATTGGTTAAGTCAGGCTAATTTGGATGCTGCGCCAAAGGAGTCTAAAGGATTTATTCAAGCTGCGATGACATCTTTAAATCCATACGTGAAGGCGGGTAAGTTCAAAGCGTTTAAGGGGGACACAGAACTCAGTCCCGGTATCAAAGCAATGGCCAGTTATGGACATACTGTCGGTCACACAACTTACGTGGTCGAAAGCAATGGCCAAAAATTGGTGCTGTGGGGTGACTTGATGCATGTGGCTTCGGTACAGTTTTCAGATCCATCCGTAGTGATTGGGTTCGACACGGACTCAAAATCGGCAGCCATCGAACGCAAAAAAGCTTTTGCTGATGCCGCCAAGCAAGGATATTGGGTTGCCGGTGCACATATTGCTTTCCCGGGAATCGGACACTTGCGTGCGGATGACAAAGGTTATGTTTGGGTACCGGCGAACTACACTTCTTTAAAATGAAATTTTGAGGCGGGCAGATTGATTCAAATGAATGTAGAAGCATGCAGTTAAATCCGCCCGCCTCATCAACCAACTTTTCAAGCAACAGTAACTTTCTCAAGTTACTGGCATTTCGTGTTCAAGTTGTTCTCGCTTATCAGATTATCGTTGTCTTTGTCGGTTGGCACATTTATGAGTTGACACACGACGCACTGGCGCTCGGGCTCATTGGTCTGGCTGAAGTTATTCCCTATTTTGCCTGTGCGCTATTTGCCGGCTACGCTGTTGATCATCATTCGCGGCGTAAATTTGGTGCGCTGGCAGGTTTTTTGACGAGCCTGAATGCGCTGGTTTTGGTCGCGACTACTTTGGTCATTCCGGGCAATCCATCGCTGTGGATTTATGGTTCGATTGCCTGTGGTGGCGTGGCCCGTGCCTTTATCAGTCCTTCTTACAACTCGCTTTTTGCACTGGTTTTGCCGCGCGATCAATACGCACGTGCTGCAGGCGTTGGCAGTTCAATCTTTCAGGTGGGGTTGGTGGTTGGCCCAGCCTTGGGTGGAGTGCTGGTCGGCTGGGCTAGTATGACAATTGCCTACGCAGTTGCCGCTGTTCTCGCGATGAGTGCGGCGATCACGCTGCTGTCTTTGCGCGTCAATGAACCGCCTCCGGCAAAATCATCAGCCATGTTTTCCAGTATTGGAGAAGGATTGCGCTTTGTTTTCGGTCACCAGATTATTCTTGGCGCGCAAGCACTCGATATGTTTGCGGTGTTGTTTGGCGGTGCCGTTGCCATGTTGCCTGCATTTGTACAAGACGTATTTCATTATGGTCCGGAAGGATTGGGTATTTTGCGTGCAGCGCCGGCATTTGGTGCGATCTTGATCGGTATAGTGTTAGCGAAATATCCCATCAATAAACATGCGGGACGTTATTTACTGGTTGCAGTGACTGGATTTGGTCTTTGTATTATTTCATTCGCGTTAACAACTTATTTTTGGATGGCAGCAATTTTGCTGATGTTGTCCGGTATTTGTGATGGCGTGTCGGTGGTGATGCGTACCACCATCATGCAGTTGGCAACGCCAGATTCGATGCGAGGCCGTGTTGCTTCCATCAATGGTATTTTTATTGGCTCGTCCAACGAACTGGGGGCGTTTGAATCCGGTCTGGCTGCGCGCCTGATGGGCTTGATACCCTCGGTTATTTTTGGCGGCAGCATGACCCTGGCCGTTGTAACAGCAACCGCCTATTTGGCACCCAAACTGCGCAAACTGGATTTGGAAAAATTGCACTAATCTGTGTGGTCTGACACACAGAGCCTGCAGCATAGCTAGCTTAAACTAATAATCAGCTAGTAATATAGCCAATCGGGTCTGCATTCAGAAATAGTAGTCTTTCGTAGCGATGCAACTCAATCCATTCAGCTTCACTTCATAGAAAGTTACCATGAAAAATCAAGTCGGTTTGTGGATAGACCATAGAGAGGCATTTGTGATGTTTGCCGATAATAATCAAGATCAGGGTAATGAGGAAACTGAGGATATCAAATCTGGGATAGAAAAGCATGTGCGGTTTTCCATATCCGCAGATGGCAAGGCAGACGACCAGCGCGACAGACAATTCCATGTACATCTAAACAAATATTACGATGATGTCATAAGTCACATTGCGGGCGCTGAATCAATATTTATCTTCGGACCCGGTGAGGCCAAGGTAGAGTTCAAAAAACGTCTTGAAGGTGATGGAATGGGTAGCCGAATAGTTGGAGTTGAAACAGTCGACAAAATGACGCCGCACCAAATCGAGGCAAAAATAAGGCAACACTATAAAAAGCGGGTTTATTAATTTGTATCCTTGTGACTCCTGCGCAGATATGGAAAACACAGGTGGGACTTTGATATTTCTGTTTATTGAAACTCTATTTTGGTGTCGCCTTGAATTACAGGTGTTTTACGCTGCTATTCGGGAGATGCCGAATAAATTTTCGGAATACAGTAGTAGTGTTGCAACTGACTTGGTCGAAAGTTGTAATGATTTGCTTATCAAGATTTGCACATCCGGCTAGGCAGATCTTCACGCGCACATCCTTAAACAAGATGTGCGCTTTCTTTTTTGGTATCGAAAAAGTACCTTACTCTTCGCTTCAGATATATCTCGATTGTATTTATTTGGGGAGTGATATCGTGTGCTAAATGGAGACATGAACCATATTTTGTTTACTGTTTTGAGCGTACGCGGCACCCAAAATAGCAGCCGTACATTGGTAATATATGTTGATCTCACATAGTAAAGTAGAATAGGCAAATTCGATAAAGAATTATTTACTTAATTTGTGAAACCGGTAACAATTTAAATCATGTCACCAATAATTACTGCCACAAATCTAGTTAAACAATTTCCCGGTGTGCTTGCTGTGGATGGAATTAATCTCTCCATTCCCAAGGGTATTTGTTTCGGTTTGCTGGGCCCTAATGGTGCCGGTAAAACGACGACCATTGAAATACTCGAAGGGATAAATAAGCCGACAAGTGGCACCGTTTTGTATAAAGGTGAACCACTGGGAGCAAAATATCGAGAAGAGGTTGGTATTCAGTTTCAGCATACGGCATTGCAAGATTTTTTAACGGTGCGAGAGACGCTGACATTCTTTGAACGGCTATATCATCAGACACTTCAGGTTGCAGAGGTAATTGAACTATGTTCACTCACGGATATTCTGGATCGCGATACGCGCAAACTATCGGGTGGGCAACGCCAGCGATTATTGTTGTCGCTCGCTTTGATCAACGATCCCGAACTGATTTTTCTGGATGAGCCCACCACAGGATTAGACCCGCAGGCACGCCGCAATTTTTGGGACTTGGTCAAGCTCGTGAAGTCTCGCAACAAGACCATTGTGTTAACAACGCATTACATGGAAGAGGCTTATGCGCTTTGCGATGAAATTGCCATTATGGACAAAGGGCGCATAGTTTCCCAAGGCACACCGACACAATTATTGACTGAGCATTTTGGTGATGTGGTTTTGCAAATACCGAGTACGGACTCAATGGCAAAATTAAATGCATTGGGAATTCAAGCGGTACACACCGGAGATTTCCTTGAAATTCGCACCAGTCGTCTGCACCATACCCTGCAACAACTCATAGAAAATGGAATTAATCTGGATCAATTGCGTATTCGGGCCTGGACGCTGGAAGATCTGTTTATCAATGTGACAGGAAAGAAGATGGCGCCATGAAAAAATTTCTGGCTGTATTACATGCGCGCAATATGGAGTTTTTGCGGGATCGTTCGGCTTTAGTGTGGAATCTTGCCATGCCATTCCTTTTGGTTTTTGGATTGGCGTTTACTTTTTCCGGAGGAAGCAAAGATATCTACAAGATAGGGATCGTAGGTGGCGCGGAAAGAATGGCCCAAGTTGCACCCAAACTGCAATCGACACAGCATCTCGAATTTGTCCAATACGATGATCTGAAAAAAGGCGTCGACAAAGTTAAGCATCACCAAATGGACATGCTGATCGATGTGAGCGGAGCACCGAAATACTGGGTGAATTCAACTTCGCCCAATGGCTATTTGCTGGAACGCATTATTTGGGGAACGGAAGGAAATCATTTTGAACGTCAGGCAGTTGAGGGCGCCGAGATCCGGTATGTTGATTGGTTCTTGCCCGGTATTCTGGGAATGAACATGATGTTCGCTTGCCTCTTCGGTGTCGGATTCGTGATCGTGCGTTATCGCAAGAATGGCTTTCTAAAGCGACTCAAGGCGACCCCATTGGGTGCCTTTCAATTTCTGCTTGCGCAACTTGTTTCCAGGCTGTTGTTAGTCATGGTGATTACCACGATTGTCTATGCTGGTTGCAACATTTTCATCCAATTTAACATGCAGGGCTCATATTGGGATTTGTTGCTAGTCAATACGTTGGGCGCAATGAGTATGATCTCCATCGGCATGCTGATTGCCTCGCGCACTGCAAGTGAAGAATTTGCCGGTGGCATTCTCAACGTGATGACCTGGCCGATGATGTTGTTATCCGGCGCATGGTTTTCATTGGAAGGAGCGGAAACTTGGGTAAAGCATGTGGCTCAGTTTTTTCCACTAACGCATATGATCTCCGCAACTAGGGCAATAATGAATGAGGGCGCGACACTCTCTCAGGTGATGCCGGATGTTTGGATTCTTGCGGCGATGAGCGTCATAATTCTCGCTATTGGTGCTTATATATTCAAGTGGGAATGACGGGGGCATTAGATATGAGTAATGGCAATAAACATGGAGGCAAATAATGAAAACGATTTTAATCACTGGTGCAAACCGGGGAATCGGGCTAGAGCTTGCAAAACAATACGCCGTAGATGGATGGCGTGTGTTTGCGTGTTGTCGGCACCCTGAGAAAGCCGAAGCGCTAAATAAGTTATCGAATCAGTACCCCGCCCAAATTAAAGTCTACTCACTTGATGTGGCAGAACATAAGCAAATTGAGCAACTGGCGCAGTCACTCTCCAATGAAGCCTTCGATCTGCTCATTAACAACGCCGGGATATACCCGTCATCCGATGCGAGTGGTTTTGGTCGTACCAATTATTCAGATTGGATGACCGCATTTTCCATCAATACAATGGCCCCACTCAAGATGGCAGAAGCATTCGTTAACAACGTTGCACGTGGTCAGCAAAAGCTTATTGTGACCATTACCAGTCAAATGGGAAGCATTGAGGATAATAGCAGCGGTGGAAACTACCTTTATCGGACCAGTAAGGCAGCGGCAAATATGGTTGTAAAAAGCCTTGCGCTTGACCTGCAAGGACAAGGTATCACGGCGGTGGCATTGAATCCGGGTTGGGTTAAAACGGATATGGGCGGACCCAATGCGATGATTTCTGTCGAGCAAAGTGTAACTGGAATACGACAAGTGATTAGTCGGCTTAAGATAAGTGATTCGGGAAAATTCTTTGGCAATGATGGGCACTTAATTCCCTGGTGATTTTGATTAAGGACTGCAATTCTATTCGGCGATTACTTTTTTGCGGGCAGAAAAAATTAGTTCATAAAATAGTCAATAAAACTGCTAGCACCAAGTAAAATACCCTAAGCGCTTAGTCGTTATTGAACCTGAATTGAGCAATATGAGCCTTTGCAACAGGGCATGGGTTATTACTTTGTATCAGCAAGCTGAATAATCTAAGGGGAAAATATATGAGAAGACCTACCTTAACGTTTTCCTGGAGTGAAGACATGAGCGTAGGGATTCCTGAGGTAGACAAGGATCACCAACAATTTATTGTACTTATAAATGATCTTAATCGCGCAATCACGGAACGCATGTCTGCTTCAGATATCCATCATAGATTAGATCTGATTATTGAGGATGCCGAGCGGCATTTTGCTCAAGAAGAAAAGTTATTTAATGAATGGCATTATCCCGATACGGATCAGCATGCAAAAGTACACTTTCAAGTGATATCGTCACTTCACAACATCAAAAGGAATTTTATTCCTTATGGACACAATTCTGAATGGATGGATGTAGGGGTACAGGTTAAGAAATTACTTGTGGATCACATTTTCAAAGAAGATATGAAGTATGCGGATTTTTACAAAAAATTACGTGGTTAGATTGCAAGTGAAATTTTTTGATGATATTTTGGCGACTAGGTCAGTCAACGCCCGCCTCTTATAATCGGTACTGTTGTATTTACCGCTAACGACACAAACTAAGGAAAAAGATATGCAAAGGTCAGTCGGGTTAATTTTGTGCAGAAATTTGACGATGTTGTTATTTGCTTTATTTTGCACGTCTACCAGTGCCTTTGCCGGTGAGGGCGGTGGAGAAGGTGGTGGAAGTAGTGGCTATGAGAGGCTAGAGCCATTTACAGTTAATTTGGTTGGTCTTCGTCAGGTGATCCAGATATCCATGACTCTCAAGCCGGCAAAGCCCGAAGTGAGTGATAAGATTAAGTTGTACATGCCGGTTATTCGGCATGAGATCATTATGTTGTTGAGTGGCAAGACGCCCGAGCAGATGCAGTCTTCGGAAGGCAAGCAAAAATTGATTTTGGAAACACGCTATGCAGCCAATAAAGCGCTGGGGCTAACGTCTAAAGACGGTGTCGCCGATGTGCTGTTTGAATCCATTATTATTCAATAGAATACAGTTTTATTCGGGTAGAGAGTCTCTCTGCCGTTGTTGAGGTGGTAAAATCTAAACTGGTCTGCCACCATCAACATTATGCCGTCTCCCTTATTTATCCATCTTCGCCTTCATAGCGAATACTCTATCGCTGACGGTATTGTGCGCATCAGTGAAGCCGTTGCGGTTGCCAAACGCGATGCAATGCCTGCTTTAGCGTTGACCGATCTATCTAATGTATTCGGACTGGTAAAGTTCTATAAAGAGGCGCGCGGATCTGGTGTTAAACCCATCGTGGGTTGTGACGTTTTTGTTACTAACGATGCCACGCGTGATCAACCTTTCCGTTTGTTGTTGTTATGCCAAACCAATGTTGGGTATCTGCGACTGTGCGAACTCCTGACGCGTGCTTATCTCGAAAACCAAGATCACGGACGACCTGAAATTCGCAAGGAATGGCTTAAGGAAGGTGCGGATGGCCTGATCGCTTTATCCGGTGCACACTTGGGTGAGGTAGGTATGTCATTGTTGAATGGCAATGCAGCCAGTGCCCGACACGTGGCGCACGAATGGGCCGGTATTTTCCCAGGTCGTTTTTATATGGAAGTGCAACGTACCGGCTTTGCGCGCGAAGAAGTGCATCTACGCGAAACCGTGAAGTTGGCATCTGAACTCGGGTTGCCAGTGGTTGCCACTCATCCAGTGCAGTTTCTGAGTATCGATGATTTTAAAGCGCACGAGGCACGGGTCTGTATCGCAGAAGGTTATGTGCTGAATGACAAGCGCCGTGTGCGGGCATTTACTGCGCAACAATATTTCAAAACGCAAGTCGAAATGACGGCACTCTTTGCCGATTTGCCTGAAGCGTTGCAAAACAGTGTGGAGATTGCCAAGCGTTGTAACCTTACGCTGAAACTGGGCAAGCCGCATCTGCCCGACTTCCCCACGCCGAACGGTGAAACACTGGATGATTTTTTGCGTATCGAATCGGAGCGTGGATTGCAGGCACGTATGCGGCAATTGTTTCCGGACGAAGCTGTGCGCGATGAAAAAATGCCCGAATATACCGAGCGACTGGCTTTCGAGATCGGCACCATCATAAAAATGGGTTTCCCCGGCTATTTTCTGATCGTGGCAGACTTCATTCGTTGGGCAAAACAATATCGCGATCCGAAATTTCCCAATGGCGTACCGGTCGGACCGGGGCGGGGATCTGGTGCCGGTTCATTGGTGGCGTATAGCCTCGGCATTACCGATCTCGATCCGCTGCGTTATGAATTGCTGTTTGAGCGCTTCCTGAACCCGGAACGGGTATCTATGCCCGACTTCGACGTGGACTTCTGTCAGGACGGGCGCGAACTGGTTATCCAGTATGTGCGCCGACAATACGGCGAAGCTTGCGTTTCGCAGATCGCCACCTTCGGCACCATGGCTTCCAAGGCAGTGATACGCGATGTCGGGCGTGTGATGGATTTTCCTTATGGACTGTGTGACCGACTCTCCAAGCTGGTTCCGGTGGAAGGTGTTAAACCAGTCTCGTTGAAAAAAGCACGCGAGATGGAACCGGAATTCAACGCAATCATTAACAGCGAAGAAGGTGTGGATGAGTTGCTTGAGTTGGGCGAGCGCCTAGAGGATTTGACCCGCAACGTGGGCATGCATGCCGGTGGTGTGTTGATCGCCCCGGGCCGACTTACTGATTTTTGTCCATTGTATTGCGCTGAGGGTGGCAATGAAGGTGACGAAAAGAAATCAGTCAGCCAGTTCGATAAGGACGATGTGGAAGCTGTCGGCTTGGTTAAGTTCGACTTTCTCGGACTGCGCACACTGACCATCATTGATTGGGCGGTGCGCTATGTGCGACTGCTGCAACAGAAAAACAACCTATCGCCTGACGCCGTTCCTTTCGCTATTGAGACAATTCCACTCGACGACAAGCGCACCTACGATTTGCTGAAGCGCGCCAATACCAGCGCAGTGTTTCAGCTTGAATCGCAGGGCATGAAAAAGCTTATTGAAAAATTAAAGCCGGATACGTTTGAAGATATCATCGCGCTAGTGGCGCTATATCGTCCGGGGCCGTTGGAGTCGGGCATGGTGGAAGATTTTATCGCACGCAAGCACGGCAAGGCCAAGGCGGATTATTATTTTCCCGAGCTTGAGTTCTCTCTTAAACCAACCTACGGCGTGATCGTGTATCAAGAGCAGGTGATGCAAATTTCGCAAATTATCGGTGGTTATACCTTGGGCGGCGCAGACATGTTGCGTCGCGCGATGGGTAAGAAGAATCCGGAGGAGATGGCCAAGCACCGCGATATTTTTGTGGGTGGCGCGACCAAGCTCAACTTCGACGCAGCTAAGGCGACGCGTCTATTTGACTTGATGGAGATGTTCGCCGGTTACGGCTTTAACAAATCCCACTCGGCCGCTTATGCGCTGGTATCGTATCAAACTGCTTACCTCAAAGCGCATTATCCTGCCGCATTCATGGCCTCCACCATGTCGTCGGATATGGACAATACCGACAAGGTGCATAACTTCTATGTTGATACGCTAGAACAGAATGTCACGGTGTTGCCGCCGGACATCAATAGTTCCGAATATCGTTTTGCACCCGTGGATGAAAAAACAATTGCATACGGGCTTGGGGCAGTTAAAGGAACGGGTGAGAATGCGATCAGCAATATAGTCGCTGCGCGCAAAACCGGACCTTTTTTGAACCTGTTTGATTTTTGTCACCGGGTAGATAACCGTATCGTCAATCGACGCGCAGTCGAAGCGTTGATTCGTGCCGGAGCGTTTGATTCAATCAATGATCATCGTAGGCAACTGTTAGAGACGCTTGATGACGCGCTTGGTAGCGCGGATCAAAAAACGCGTTCGGCCAATCAGAATAGCTTGTTCGGCGATGACGTTAGCATCAATATGCCAGTGGAGATGGCGAGGGTTACGCGCTGGACTTTGCGCGAACAATTGCAAAATGAAAAGATCAGCTTGGGATTTTATTTTAGTGGTCACCCCTATCAGGAATTCGCCGATGATTTGGCAAATTTTGTGAAGATGCGGTTAAGCGAGGTAACACCTCCAAGTGCACCGCAGAATGGAGCAGGGCGGCGTGCAGGGAAAGAAGTCCTGCTGGCGGGCATGGTCGCGGAAATTCGTATTCAGCAAACGCGGCGTGGTCGTATGGCGATCATAAAACTCGAAGATGGTAGTGCACAGCTTGAAGTTACCGCATTTAACGAACTCTATGAAGGTAGTCGGACTTGGATACGCGAAGGCGAATTGCTGGTGGTAAAAGGCAAGGCCAGCTTTGACGAATATTCCGGCAGTATGCGCGTCACAGCAGAAGAGGTATTTGATCTTGCCTCGGCTCGAGCTGTTGCGGCCAAGCGTCTGGAAATAACCTGTTCAATTAATGCAGCGGTTAGTATTCCTCAGCTTACTGAAATATTAAAACCGTGGTGTGGCGGAAAGTGTCCGGTTGTTTTGCGATATACCAATCTTCTTGCCAGTGCCCCAATGCGTTTGGGAGAGGCATGGCAAGTAAGCTTGCCGGATATGCTCATCAACGATCTGCGTGCTTTGCTCGGCGCTGAGAATGTGCGCATCGTGTATGTAAACGAATAGCTGATTGTGAATGCAGCCCAGATAAGTGCAAACTAGATCTGCTGTTTTCTGTTACAAACCGCAGTCAATATTCCTTGCAAAATTGCAGTTGGGGTAGGGGGGCAGCCGGGCACGGTAACATCTACCGGAAGCACATTGGCGATTTTGCCGCAACTCGCGTAGCTTTCGCCAAAAATACCACCGTCGCTGCCGCAATCGCCGATGGCGACCACCAGTTTGGGGTCGGGCGTGGCATCAAAGGTGCGTTTTAATGCAATTTCCATGTGCCGTGACACTGGGCCGGTGACTAGCAACATGTCTGCATGGCGCGGGCTGGCGACGAAATGTATGCCCAGTCCTTCAATATTGTAATAAGCATTGTTGAGGCTGTGGATTTCCAACTCGCAGCCATTGCAGGAACCTGCATCGACATGACGGATTGCTAGTGCGCGACCGACGTGATGCAGAATTTCTGCGTTGATTTGCTGCACTTCGTTGCGCAACACGTCATTCGGTTGCGGCGGTGTTTCGCTCTTGATGCCGGTGCGGAAGATTTGTTTAATGATCTGCAGCATGGTTATAAATCCACTCCGCTGTAACTTAAATTAAATGACTTATTGATGAGCGGGAAATCCGGCACGATATTGTCCATGATGGCGTGCTCGAGCACCGGCCAATTTTGCCATGAGGGATCATGCGGGTGCAGGCGATGAATGCGATTGTCAGCGCCTACATGCAAAGCTATCACAATTTCTCCGCGCCAGCCTTCCACCCAACCGATGCCCAGCGTTCCTTCTGCTGCATTGCCAAGCTCGGATAACAATTCCCCTTCCGGGAGTTGTTCCAGTATCAGGCGTATTAGGCGGATGGATTCAGTGATTTCCTCGAAGCGCATGAGCACTCGTGCGGCCACGTCGCCGTTGCGGTGGGTGACCATATTTACATCGAGCTTGTTGTAAGGAACGCATGGGAACTGAGCACGAGCATCCCACGCTTGCCCGCTGGCACGTCCGGCCAAACCGGTCAGTCCGAGTTGTGCCGCGAGATCGGAGGCAACGTGCCCTGTCGTAAGAAAGCGATCTTGCATGACGGCATGTTCGTCGTAAATTTCTTTCAATATAGCGACTTCATGTTTGATGTGGTTTAGCGTTTCGGCAATGCGCAATAGTCCCGTGTTGTCGAGATCACACGTTACTCCACCCGGCACGATGCGATCCATCAGGTAGCGATGACCAAACAACTCGCCGTTCATGCGCAGCAAATCTTCTTTGAGTATCCAGAATTGCGAAAAACCAAAAGCCAATGCCGCATCGTTGCCGAGATAGCCGAGGTCGCCAATATGATTGAGCAGGCGTTCAAGTTCGAGGAAGAGTGCACGCAACCACAGTGCACGCTCGGGTGGTGTGGTTCGGGTAACGCTTTCCACGGCCTGTGCATAGGCCCAGGCAAAGCCCACCGTAGTGTCACCGGAAATGCGTCCAGCCAGTTTTGCACCCTGTTGCAATGTCATTCCCTCGAAACGCTTTTCGATGCCCTTGTGTTTGTAACCAAAGCGTTCTTCCAGCCGCAACACGCGTTCGCCGACAACGGAAAATCGGAAGTGGCCGGGTTCGATAATGCCTGCATGCACCGGGCCGACAGCGATTTCGTGTACACCTTTGCCTGTGACCTCGACAAAAGGATAATTATCTTCTTCAAGCGGGAAACGAGCCGCAATGTCGAACGATTTGCGCAACGGATGTACGTTGCCAGGCCAGGCTGCATGACGCAGCCACTTGCGATGATTGCCACCATCCGTGGGATGAATGCCCATCATATCCGCCACGCTGCGCTGCATGCGATTAGCCGCCGGGAATAACTCACTTAGATCGGGGAAATCGGGTTTTTCGTGAGCTACAGGCAGGGTTAACACCAGCATTCCTGTCGCGCAAACCAGTGCAACGTGCAAAGCAAAATGGTTGTCCTTTGCTGTGTCGTCACTCGCCCAAAGTGCCACCAGCTTGCCACCATCGTGTTTCACCTGCTCACATAACTCGTGCAGATCGTGCGCATTGACGGTGCCGTGACATATTGGCATGGCACCGGGCAATTTGGGAAAGGTCGAAGAGAAATCGTCCAGTTTCATGATGTCATCCTATCAACGCCGTCGCCTGCCGATACCACTCGGCAAGGTAGGGCGGAATATACAGCCCAAGTAGCAACACCAGCAGCAAATGCAGGAACACCGGGATCAACGCGGGTGGGTGCGGTAAACGCTCACCGGTAGTTTCGCCAAATACCATCATTTGCACGCGCCCGAAAATCGCAGCGAAAGCGACACCCAATGCAATGAGCAGGAATGGCATAGTCCACGGGTAGGCGTGCATTGCGGTGGTGAGTATCATGAATTCGCTGGTGAACACGCCAAACGGTGGCATGCCGAGGATTGCCAGCGTGCCAAGCGCCAAACCCCAGCCGACGGTGGGGCTGGTCTTGATCAGACCGCGTATGCCGTCCATCAACTGGGTACCGGATTTTTGTGCAGCGTGACCGACAGTAAAGAAGATGGCCGATTTGGTAAGACTATGAACAGTCATGTGCAGCATTCCGGCAAAGGTGGCGACCGACCCGCCCATACCGAAGGCAAAAGTCATCAGCCCCATGTGCTCGATGGATGAATAGGCGAACATGCGCTTTACGTCTTTTTGCCTCGATAGGAAGAACGCTGCCATTACCACGCTGAGCAGACCGAACCCCATCATGAAATTGCCGGCGAAGTGACTGCCTAATGCGCCATCCACCAGCACCTTGGAACGCACTACGGCGTATAACGCAACATTCAGCAGCAGGCCGGAGAGCACCGCCGACACGGGTGTAGGGCCTTCGGCGTGTGCATCCGGCAGCCAGTTGTGCAGTGGTGCGAGCCCAACCTTGGTGCCGTAGCCGACCAGCAAAAATACGAAAGCCAGTGACAGCACAGTTGGTTCTAGATGCGTTTTCACAGCATTCAGGTGAGTCCATAGCAGCGCGGTACCGCCCGCGCCGAGAATTTTTTCCGCAGCAAAATACAGCAGGATGGTGCCGAACAGCGCCTGTGCGAGACCGACGCCGCACAAGATGAAATATTTCCACGCCGCTTCAATGCTGGCCGGGGTACGATACAACGACACCAGCAACACAGTGGTGAGCGTGGCGGCTTCCATCGCTACCCAAAGAATGCCCATGTTGTTGGTGAGTAACGCCAGCAACATGGTGAAGCTGAACAACTGGTACATGCTGTAGTAAAGACGCAGCATGTTCACGGTAAGTTTACCGTGGTGCTGTTCGATGCGCATATAGGGGCGCGAGAATAGCGAAGTGGTGAAACCGACGAAAGCAGTCAGCGCGACCAGAAAGACATTGAAGGCATCCACAAAGAACTGTTCTTCCCAAACGCTGAACGAGCCGCTGGAGATCACGCGCACGGTGAGTACTACAGCGGCGAGGAAGGTACAGAAACTCATGGCCGAATTAATTTCCGGCGCGACCTTGCTGGTGCCGAATACGGCTAGAAGTAAGCCGCCTAGAAGGGGGATGCCCAATACCCAGAAAATTTCCACGTCAGGTCACCATTAGTCTTCTTTTAGTTTTTCCATATGCTTCAAGTCCAGACTGTCGAACGCCACGCGTATCTGGAAGAAGAAAATGCCGAGGATGAACATGCCCACTAGAACGTCCAGCGCGATGCCCAGTTCTACTACCATCGGCATGCCATAAGTAGCAGACGTCGCGGCGAAGAACAGTCCGTTTTCCATAGCGAGGAAACCCACCACCTGTGGCACAGCCTTGCTGCGTGTAATCATCATCAGGAAAGATAGCAGCACGCTGGCCATGGCGATGCCCAGCGTGCTCTTGGTGATGGTGCCCGCCATTTGCGATATAGGGGCGGCCAGATTGAACGCGAATACCACCAAGGCCAAACCTATTAGCATAATAGTCGGGATATTGAACATGGTTTCCACATCCCATTTGATGTTTAACTGGCGGATCAGCCGGTGCAATATCCAGGGTAGCAGCAGCACTTTCAGCAACAAGGTCAGTCCGGCAGAATAATACAGGTGGGACTGGTCGGAAGAATAGGCAACCACCGCCGTGCTGATGCTGAGTACCAGACCCTGCAAGGCGAATAAATTAATCAACGACAAGATGCGTCGCTGTGACAGCATTGAGAATGCGATTAGCAGAAGCAACGCTGCGCACATGTTGATTATCTGGGCAGTGAATGGGATATTCGTAAGGGGATTCACGCGTTCATCTCCAGCAGGAAATGCGTTAGCAGTCCCAGCACGGCCAACAGAAAGGCTGTGCCCATAAATTCCGGCACGCGGAAAATGCGCATCTTGGCGGATACGGTCTCAAGCAAAGCAAGCCCTGCGCCGCCGATCAGCAGTTTGATAAACAACAGCAATACTGCCAGCGGCAAAGCTGACCAGTCGCCGCTTTCGGCGATACCCCAAGGTGCAAACAAGGCGATGCCGATAGTCATGTAAGCCAATAGTTTGAGTGCGCTGGCCCATTCCACCAGTGCCAGATGACGTGCGGAATATTCCAGGATCATCGCTTCGTGGATCATAGTGAGTTCGAGATGAGTGGCGGGATTGTCCACCGGCACACGCGCATTTTCGGCAAGCAGCACCATGACAAAAGCAACGCTGGCAAATGTCATGCTTGGATACAGCACGAACTGTTTGTGTGCAAGCGTTTCCACGATGGTGACAAGCGAGGTCGATTGACTAATAGTGGAGGCAGTAAACAGTACCATCAGCAACGCCGGTTCGGCGAGGAAGCCAACCAGCATTTCGCGACGCGCACCCAGCGAGCCGAAAGCGGTGCCGATATCCATCGCGGCCAGCGAAATAAACACCCGTGCCAGCGCAAAAATCCCGACGAGCGCAATCACATCCACGGCAGGAGAAAGCGGCAAGTCGGTCGCCAGTACCGGCACCAGTGCCGCTGCCAGCCACATGCAAGCAAACAGGATATAGGGCGTGGCGCGAAAAAGCGGAGAGGCGTTGTACGCCAGCACGGCATCTTTGTGAAATAACTTGATCAGGTTACGGAAAGGCTGCAACACCCCGGCACCACTTCGATTTTGCAGCACTGCACGGCATTGGTTAATCCAGCCCAGCAACAGGGGAGCTGCGAGCAGTATCAGCACGTTTTGCACTAGCTGAAAAAGAAGCGCTGTATAGCTCATTGGATAAACGCCAGTAAAGCCAACAGGGTGACGAAGCTATACAGCAGATAAATATGGATGCGTCCGTGCTGAAGTTTGCCGACCTGATTGCCAATCATCTCGTTAAGTTGCTTGATCGGCACATAGAAAATATTCCACAAACGATCCTGCGTTTCGGAATGGTAATGCGGGTGCAAGTCGAACGGTGTGGGGACCTCTTTTATCAAGCCCATAAACCATTCAAAAATTTTACGGATGGGCTGACTGAAGCCTTCGGCACTGTCCTGCATACGCGTAGTTTGTGCGGGGAAACCGCAGTCCCATGCAGGCCCGCGGCGCAGGCGACCATGGTAAAACCTTTTTACCGTTAGTACAGTTAGTAGCCCGCCCGCTACCATGATGAACAGCAGTATCAACGGTCCGTAACTGGCACGCTCGGCTTGGATCGGCGTGAGCAGCAACCAGCCATTTTTTACCGCGCTGCTACCGAGCGAGTGGTGTACCAGCAATTCGGTGACGAAGTCCAGTTGCAGGATGACGAAGGTGGGAAACACGCCGAGTCCAAAGCAGGCGACGACCATACATAACATGCCGATGCGCTCCCAGATTCCCGCATCATGGATTTCCGTATCATGCATGTGCGCCAGTTTTTCATCGCGCGGTCTGCCGAGAAAAATGATGCCGTAAAATTTCACCATCACATAGCCGGACAACGCTGCGGCCAATACTAATGCCGCTGCAGCTATCGGCACCAGCATGTTGAGATAAGGTTGCGGCAAGCCGGGAGATAACAAAAAAGCCTGCAGCAGCAGCCATTCCGAGACGAAGCCATTCAGTGGCGGTAAACCCGCCGCCGCAAGCGTACCCACCAGCATCAGCAAAGCAAGTTTTGGCATTTTGTGGATCAGACCGCCCAGTTTGCCGATGCGGCGTTCACCGGTGGCGTGCAGCACAGAGCCTGTGCCGAGAAACAGCAGACTTTTCATGAAGGCATGATTGAGTGTGTGATACAGCGTCGCAGTGAGTGCCAGCGCGGCTAGCGCGTCTTTGTTGAACGAATGGAAAATCAGCGTGAGGCCGATGCCCACCAGAATAATGCCGATATTCTCGATGGAAGAGTAGGCCAGCAAGCGTTTCATGTCTACCTGCACAGACGCGAAAATCACCCCGAACAATGCAGTAATCAAACCCAGCGCCAGCGCCATAACACCCCACCACCACAAATGCGTATCCAGCAAGTCAAAAGTGACGCGCAGGATGCCGTAAATGGCGGTCTTTAGCATGATCCCACTCATCATTGCCGAGACTGGGGAAGGTGCAGCCGGATGAGCTTCGGGTAACCACGCATGCATTGGCAGTATGCCCGCCTTGGCGCCGAAACCGAACAACGCCAGCAAGAAAGTAATGCTAGCCCAAAACGTGGACAAGTGCGTGTGGCGCATGGTGTCAAAAGTGTAATCGCCATGCCCGCCCTGCATTACACCGAAGCTCATCAGGATGGCGATGGCACCGACGTGCGCGATGAGCAGATAGAGAAACCCGGCACGGCGTACTTCGGATTGTTCGTGATCGGTGGTAACGAGAAAGTATGAGGACAGCGCCATGCTCTCCCAAGCCACCATGAACATGTAAGCGTCGTCCGCCATAAATACCAATGCCATGGCGGCCAGAAATACGTGGTATTCAAGACATAGCAGCGCCAGTGTGCCACGTTCCATGTTGCGAAAATAACCCACCGAAAATAACGAAATGCCGATACTGGCACCGCCGAGCAACAGCAGGAAGAAAGACGAGAGCGCATCCATGCGCAAGTGAAATGGCAGATCGGGCAAGCCCAGCGGCAGGATGGCGACGCTGGATTCAACTAATCCGCCCAGCCCTGCCAACGCCAAAACGAGGGAACCTATTGCTCCGGTTGTGAAAATATATTGTGTGATGATCAGGGTGTTTTGCAGCAATAGTCCGGCGATGCCGAGCATCAGCCATGCCACCACCACGCCCAAGGCAACATCTATGGGCAGCACACCGAATTGATCAAACACTGATTATCCAACCTCCCCGTCGGTGCGGATTATAGTCTTGTCGCAGGGAGAGTGAAATGAACAAGAATATTTATTTGATGCGCATTCCGGGCTGTGCACCATCGTCCGGGCTCAGGACAAATAATCCGGGTGCTTCACCGGAAGCTGCCAGCACCATGCCTTCCGACAAACCAAACTTCATCTTGCGCGGCGCCAAATTGGCGACCATTACTGTCATACGGCCTTTTAACTTTTCAGGATCGTAAGCTGATTTGATACCTGCGAATACGGTGCGCGGTTGTGCTTCGCCAATGTCCAAAGTAAGTTTCAATAATTTCTCTGCGCCTTCAACATGCTCAGCGTTGACGATCTTGGCTACTCTTAAATCTATTTTGCCGAACTCGTCGATGCTAATTGTTTCTGCAATGGGTGCAATAGCGGATTTTTGTGGAGTTAACTCATTCATAGGCTTTAAACTTTCCTGATTGGCCGCAACCATTGCTTCGATCAACTGCGGATCAAGACGGGTCGCCAAATGTTGATAGTTGTTGATAGTATGTCCGGCGGGAAGCGGTTGCCAATTTTCATTCCACATAAGCGGAGAAATGTTGAGGAATTTTTCGACCTGCCCAGCAAGTTCCGGAAGCACTGGTTTTAGGTACAGAGTTAAATCGCGAAATAGCGTCAGCGCAGTTGAGCATACTTCATGCAGCTCAGCATCTTTTCCTTCAAGCTTAGCCAATTCCCAAGGTTTCTTTTCTGCAATATATTGGTTCGCTACATCTGCAAGTCGCATGATTTCACGCAGGGCGCGGCTAAAGTCACGCTGTTCGTAGCAATGCGCGATTTCTCCGTTTTTGAAGGCAGATTGAAATTCGGTTGTGGCCGATAAATCAGAACTCCGCAATTTCCCATCAAAGCGTTTGCTGATAAATCCGGCACATCTGCTCGCAATGTTGATGTACTTGCCGATCAAGTCACTATTGACCTTCGCCACGAAATCATCAAGATTCAGATCGAGGTCTTCCATTGTTCCGTTCAATTTCGCCGCGTAGTAATAGCGAAGGTATTCGGTATTTTCTATATGATCGACATAGCTGCGTGCAGTAATAAAGGTTCCGCGCGACTTGCTCATCTTTTCGCCATTGACAGTGAGGAAGCCATGAGCAAATAGTTTTGTCGGCGTGCGGTAGCCAGCGTGCTGCAGCATTGCGGGCCAGAACAGCGCATGGAAATACAAAATATCTTTGCCGATAAAGTGGTATAGCTCGGCATCCGAATCTTGCTTCCAGTATTCATCAAAGCTGATACCCTTTGATTTGCACAACTGATGGAAACTCCCCATGTAGCCAACAGGTGCGTCTAGCCAAACATAAAAATATTTACCCGGTGCATCAGGAATTTCGAAACCAAAATAAGGTGCATCCCGCGAGATGTCCCAATCGGTAAGTTTGTTTTCACCTTCTGTGCCTAACCATTCTTGCATCTTGTTGGCGGCTTCGGGTTGTAGTGAACCGCTGCGCGTCCAATCACGCAAAAATTGTTGGCAGGTATCGGCGGAAAGCTTGAAAAAATAATGGTCAGAGTTGCGCAGTTCCGGCTTTGCTCCGGAAACGGCAGAATACGGGTTAATCAAGTCGGTAGGTGCGTACGCCGCGCCGCAAACTTCACAATTGTCGCCGTATTGATCCTTGGCATGACACTTTGGACATTCACCCTTAATGAAGCGGTCCGGCAAAAACATATTTTTAACCGGGTCATAAAATTGTTCGATTGAACGTACTTCAATTAAACCTTTTTCCTTAAGGGATTTGTAAATAGTCTCGGCGCATAGCTTGGTCTCATTCGAATTGGTTGAGCCATAGTTGTCGAACGCCACATGAAAAGCAGCGAAATCGTCAAAGTGTTCTTGCCACACGCGGGCAATCAGTTGCTCGGGCGTGATGCCTTCTTTTTCCGCGCGCAGCATGATGGGCGTGCCATGGGTGTCGTCGGCGCAAACATAGTGGCAGGTGTTGCCGCGCATCTTCTGGTAGCGCACCCAAATGTCGGTCTGAATGTATTCAACCAGATGTCCGAGGTGGATGCTGCCGTTGGCGTAGGGCAGTGCAGAGGTGACGAGTATTTTGCGAGTCATGTAGCTTGTTTCCGTAAGTAAGGCGTGATTGTAGCAAAACCCGCACGCTGCTGCGGAATTGGGTAAAATTACGCTCTTAGAAGAGCTCCTGGTTTCTGGAGTTCGTCATTCCCGCGCAGGCGGGAATCCAGTTAATTGAATATGCCTGTTGTTTAAACCCGCTGGATTCCCGCCTGCGCGGGAATGACAGTTACGGTAATGTGTGAGGAAACTATGGCTTTTGCTGAATCGGATGTACAAACCGCGTTAAAACTATTAATCGATCCCAACACCCAGAAGGATTTCGTGGCGGGCAAGTCGGTGAAGAATGTGAAAGTTAACGGCACTGATGTGACGCTGGACATTCATTTGGGGTATCCGGCGAAAAGCGTGTGGGCTGAGATCAAGTCACTGGTTGAGAGTCATCTGCGCAGTGCTTTGGCAGGCGCAGGCAAGATCGAAGCGACAGTTACCAGCAAGGTGGTGCCACATGCGGTGCAGCGTGGCGTAAAGCTGGTCGATGGGGTGAAGAACATCATTGCTGTGGCATCAGGTAAAGGTGGCGTCGGCAAATCCACCACGGCAGTGAATCTGGCACTGGCACTGGCAGCGGAAGGAGCACGCGTCGGAATGTTGGATGCCGATATTTACGGCCCTTCGCAACCCACCATGCTGGGAGTTAGCGGACAACCTGTTTCGCGCGATGGAAAATCAATGGACCCGATGCAAGGGCATGGCATCCAAGTGATGTCTATCGGTTTCATGATCCCTGGGGATGATGCACCGATGATCTGGCGCGGCCCCATGGCGACGCAAGCAATGGAACAGCTGTTACGCCAAACTGCTTGGGATAATCTGGATTATCTGATTATCGATTTGCCGCCGGGTACGGGTGATATTCAGCTCTCGCTGGCGCAAAAAGTGCCGGTTACCGGCGCTGTAATCGTTACTACACCACAAGATATTGCATTGCTTGATGCCAGAAAAGGGCTGAAGATGTTTGAAAAAGTCGATGTCAAGATCATCGGCTTGGTTGAAAATATGAGCACGCACATTTGTTCCAATTGCGGCCATGAAGAACATATCTTCGGTGCGGGCGGCGGCGCAAAGATGTGTGCTGACTACGGCACTGAATTACTGGGTTCGCTGCCGCTGGATATTCATATCCGCGAACAGGCCGATTCCGGTACGCCGACCGTGGTTGCCGATCCTGATAGCGCAATCAGCAAAGTGTACAAACAGATTGCGCGGCGCGTGGCAATTAAAGTTGCTGATATGGCGCAGGATCACAGTGCGGCATTCCCGAAAATTGTTGTACAAAATACTTAATATTCAGAGGTCGAAATAAGATGAGCATCAAGTCCGATAAGTGGATACGCCGCATGGCGGAGCAACATGGAATGATCGAGCCTTTTTCTCCAACTCAGGTGAAGGAACATAACGGGCAGCGAATTGTGTCCTACGGCACATCGAGTTACGGTTACGATATTCGTTGCTCGCGCGAATTCAAACTGTTTACCAATATCAATAGCACGATCGTTGACCCCAAAAACTTCGATCCGAATTCGTTTGTAAGCGTCGAGGCGGATTACTGCATTATTCCGCCTAACTCTTTCGCCTTGGCACGTACCGTGGAATATTTTCGAATTCCGCGCAGTGTGTTGACTGTGTGTCTGGGCAAGTCAACTTACGCTCGCTGCGGCATTATCGTGAATGTCACGCCGTTTGAACCGGAATGGGAAGGTTACGTCACCCTGGAGTTTTCCAATACCACACCGCTGCCGGCGAAGATTTACGCCAACGAAGGAGTCGCTCAAGTGTTGTTCTTTGAGAGCGATGAAGTTTGCGAGACTTCTTACAAAGATCGCGGTGGCAAGTATCAGGGGCAACAAGGCGTGACCCTGCCCAAAATGTAATGAGCAAAAGTAAGCAAATTATCTGGCGCTCTCCCACAGGCGAAGTGATTGCCTGTGTGGAGAAAAACAAAGTGATGCAAGAAAATCTGGTCGAGATTCGCCAGATTTGTCAGGACGCTTTGGAAGATGCCGTACTGATGGGCTGTGACGAACAGCAAGTGCGTGCAGTATTTACCGAGTTAATTGCCAGCCTTGAAAATCCTTATCAGTCGAATGAGTAACGGTGTATTTGTAACAATGCACGGTTAGAATAGTCTTTTTATTTTTCCAAATCAGGGAGCAGGTCAATGAAATTTAATTTCCCCATCATTATCATCGACGAAGACTATCGTTCGGAGAACGCCAGCGGTCATGGCATCCGTGCGCTTGCCGATGCAATTGAAAAGGAGGGTATTGAAGTAGTGGGTATGACCAGCTACGGTGACCTGACTTCTTTCGCGCAACAGCAAAGTCGCGCATCTGCATTCGTGCTGTCCATTGATGATGAAGAATTTGGAGAGGGTAGCAAGGAAGAAATTGTTGTTGCACTAAAAAGTTTGCGTGCCTTCGTGCAAGAAATACGATTCAAGAATTCCGATATTCCAATATATCTTTATGGAGAGACGCGTACATCGCGCCACATACCAAACGATATTCTGCGCGAGTTACACGGTTTTATTCACATGCACGAAGATACACCCGAGTTCGTGGCGCGTCACATGATTCGTGAGGCAAAGGCATATCTTGATTCGCTTGCGCCTCCCTTCTTTAGAGCATTATTGCATTATGCGCAGGATGGTTCCTATTCGTGGCACTGTCCCGGGCACTCGGGTGGCGTTGCATTCTTGAAGTCGCCGGTCGGGCAAATGTTTCATCAATTCTTTGGTGAAAATATGCTGCGTGCAGACGTATGTAATGCTGTGGACGAATTGGGTCAATTGCTTGACCACACAGGTCCGGTAGCGGCATCAGAGAGAAACGCCGCACGCATTTTTAATTCAGACCATTTGTATTTCGTCACCAACGGTACATCAACTTCCAACAAGATTGTGTGGCACTCGACTGTGGCCCCCGACGATATCGTGGTGGTGGATCGTAACTGCCATAAATCAATTTTGCACGCGATTATGATGACAGGTGCCGTCCCTGTGTTTCTGACGCCGACACGAAATAATTTCGGCATCATTGGGCCGATTCCCTTAAGTGAATTCCAACCGGAAACAATACAGCGCAAGATCGACGCGAACCCGTTCATCAAAGATAAAAAGCGCAAACCTCGTGTATTGACCATTACGCAAAGTACGTATGACGGCGTGATCTATAACGTGGAAACATTAAAGAAATTGCTCGACGGCAAGATCGACACGCTGCATTTCGACGAAGCATGGTTGCCACACGCCACCTTCCACGATTTTTACAAAGACATGCACGCGATCGGGCGCGACCGTCCGCGTGCGAAAGAATCAATGATATTTTCCACGCAGTCCACGCACAAGTTGTTGGCTGGATTGAGCCAAGCTTCGCAAATTCTGGTGCAGGATAGCGATTCGATAAAACTGGATCGTGATTGTTTCAACGAAGCGTATTTGATGCACACTTCAACGAGTCCGCAATACGCCATTATTGCTTCGTGCGACGTGGCAGCGGCGATGATGGAGCCGCCCGGCGGCACAGCATTAGTGGAAGAATCCATTGCGGAAGCACTTGATTTTCGCCGTGCCATGCGCAAGGTGGATGAAGAGTTTGGTGCGGACTGGTGGTTTAAGGTTTGGGGGCCAGACTATCTCGTGGAAGAAGGTATGGCGTCCCGTGAAGATTGGATACTCAATGCAGACGACCGGTGGCACGGCTTCGGCAAGTTGGCGCCCAATTTCAACATGCTCGATCCGATCAAGGCCACTATCATTACGCCGGGGCTGGATGTCGATGGCGACTTTTCTGAAGAGTTCGGTATCCCGGCTGCAATCGTTACAAAGTATCTCGCCGAACACGGCGTGGTAGTGGAAAAAACCGGTCTGTATTCTTTCTTTATCATGTTTACTATCGGTATCACCAAAGGTCGTTGGAATACGATGGTGACCGAACTACAACAGTTTAAAGACGATTACGATAGAAACCATCCGCTATGGCGCGTCTTGCCAGAATTTATTGCCAAGTATCCGCGTTATGAAAAGATTGGCCTGCGCGATTTGTGCGATGAGATTCATGGGATTTACAAAGCCAATGATGTGGCACGCCTGACCACTGAGATGTATCTGTCAGACATGGTTCCGGCAATGAAACCCTCAGATGCATTCGCAAAAATGGCACATGGCGAAATCGATCGCCTGCGTATTGACGAACTGGAAGGGCGTGCTACTGCCGTATTGCTCACACCTTATCCTCCCGGTATTCCCCTACTGATTCCGGGTGAGCGCTTCAACAAAACGATTGTCGACTACCTGAGATTCGCTCGCGACTTCAACAAACGTTTCCCCGGTTTTGAGACTGACATACACGGACTCGTTTCCAGCATAGTAGATGGGCAACGTGTGTATTATGTGGACTGTGTGAAACCGTAGTTAGCGGATAAGCGAAATCAAAAAGGCAGCGATATTGCTGCCTTTTTGTTGCTAAACCCGCGAACTAGACTTGATGTTCTTAGGATAAAACGTCACCGGTACCACCGTCGGGGACGGCGACTTCAATACATGCTTTTTCATCTTTCCGAGCACATGCATTTCGCATGCTCTGCAATCAAATTCCAACCGCAGTTTTTCGCTACCGTTGAGCATTGTCATTGGTTCTGCACGCACTTGTCCTTGTACGCCGATTACCCCTTTGGCTTGTTTTGGACAAAGGCTCAGTGAATAGCGGATACAGTGGCGGGTAATCATCAATGAGACTTCACCTGGTTCCTTGTGCGATTCGTACGCGGCATCTATCAACTTCACACCATGTTTTTCGTAGAATTCACGCGCGGCCGAATTGTAGACGTTAGCGAGGAATGAAAGGCTTTCTGCCGGATATTTGGCGGGAGGGTCTACTGGAGCTTTTCTCATTGGGCGAATGAAATCATTTAGCCGACTGGTTTCGAGCAGTTCAATGGCGTCACGACGCAGTTTATTAATCAGTGAGCTTGGTATGAACCACGGTTGTGACCAATGGAAGGTAATTGTAGTCAAATTGAAATCAGTGTTGCCGAATCGTGCCAAATGTTCGCGCACATTATTTTCAGCCTCGGTCGGATTTTTTGCGGGCTGTTTGACAAATGGAGCGTGAGTTGTAGCGCGGATGCCATCCGCATCTTCTAGTGCCAGCGAAAAGCCGCCTTCTGTTTCGCTAAAAATTGCAGTTACATCTATACATCGTTCGGCAGATTTTTTAGTAAGTGCCTTTTCCCAAGCATGGTCTCGATTGCGGTTGATGGTAATGCCTATCCGTAAGCCTGGTAATGTATGTAACGGTTCATTCGGAAAGACTCGCCAGACTTTACCTTTAAGTTCGGCTACATTTGCCTGTAGGCCAACAACCTCGCGTTTGTGCATGTAATTTAGCCCGTCACCGTTAGCCAGAACCTCGCCTGTTTCTATCTCAAACCAGTTGTCGCCAATCTTCGTCAGCGTGCCTAATTCCAATCCGACAAAGGTGGGTGTGTCAAATGCTCCGATGTCACTTTTGCGTCCATTGGAAAAATAATCTGTTGCGCCGCGATGAAACGTTTTGTCGGTCTCAGGTGTGAATAACAGTTTCGTTTTGCCGCTGGATGAGGCATGTAATTCGGGTCGATCAGTCAAAATTTCATCAAGCAGCCGGCGATAATATCCGGTAATGTTTTTGACGTATGCAGCCTCTTTATAACGACCTTCTATTTTGAAGCTGCGTACTCCTGCATCGATCAGGGCACTCAGGTTTGCGCTCTGGTTATTATCTTTGACGGATAATAAATGCTTTTCATATGCGACGACACGCCCTTGCGCATCTTGCAGTGTGTAGGGCAGGCGGCAAGCTTGCGAACAATCTCCTCTATTCGCACTACGTCCGGTATGTGCGTGGCTTATGTTGCACTGGCCGGAATATGCCACGCATAAAGCACCATGAATAAAATGTTCGATAACAGTATTTGATGGCACTTCTGCACGAATTGCCGCAATTTCTTTGATGGTAAGTTCACGCGCCAGCACGATTTGCGAAAAGCCAACCTCAGCCAAAAAGCGGGCTTTCTCTGTTGTACGAATATCGCATTGCGTGGATGCATGTAAGTCTATAGGAGGTAAGTCGAGTTCCAATAATCCCATGTCTTGCACGATCAATGCATCTACTCCAGCCTCGTAGCAATCGTAAGCCAACCTGCGTGCTGCTTCTAACTCGGCATCGTGCAGGATAGTGTTGAGTGTCACGAATATTCGTGCGTGAAAACGGTGTGAGAAACGAACCAGTTCCGCAATATCAGAAATTGAATTCCCTGCTTTGTCGCGTGCGCCGAATGCAGGACCGCCGACATAGACTGCATCTGCTCCGTGCAGGATAGCTTCGCGCCCGATGGCGGCAGTCTTCGCGGGTGCGAGGAGTTCGAGAGATGGGGAAGAAAAAATTTCCGGCATGACGAGCGATATTATATTCTCGTCGTACCAATTAATGCCAGCAGTGCAAAGCAAGCTAGAGTTTGTGAAAGAGCACTTATATTCGAAAAGTCTGGACCCCTTTGTCAGGGGCAATTTATTGCGCGATATATTTCACCTAATCTCGCAATAAATTGCGCTCCTACAAGAGCCTGCTCAGAACTGAAAGTATGCTTTAAGCCATCATCTTTTTGCTGCGAAGAACCTCAATAATTTCAGCAATAACAGCAGGGTCATCGATAGTCGACGGCACGCTATATTCCTGTCCGTTGACTATTTTGTACAAAGTCTTGCGTAGTGTCTTTCCGGAACGCGTCTTGGGTAGACGAGCCAGAATCACTGTGTCTTTGTAACAAGTGATTGCACCGATACTTTCGCGCACGCGAGCGATCAATTGTTTTTGCAATTCTTCTTCGGTAATAGTAACTCCCGATTTCAGTACTACTAATCCCATTGGAACTTGTCCTTTGAGATTGTCATCCCGCGCAATAACGGCACATTCTGCGACTGCAGGATGAGTGGCAACAACTTCCTCAATTTCACCTGTGGAAAGGCGGTGCCCGGCGACATTAATCACGTCATCCACGCGTCCCATCACGAACACATAGCCGTCGTTGTCGATATAGCCACCATCTCCGCTGGTATAGAAGCCAGGCAAAAATCGCAGATAGCTTTCGCGGAATTTGTTGTCGTCGCCCCAAACGCGATTAAGACATGATGGAGGCAAGGGCAACTTGAGTGCGATGTAACCTTGCGTGCCCGGCGGAACATGTTGGCCGTTCTCATCCAGTATCTGAACGTTAAATCCCGGCACGGGAACAGTTGATGAGCCAGACTTAATCGGCATGGGCTCAACGCCCTGCAAGTTGGCAGTAATTGCCCAACCTGTCTCGGTTTGCCACCAGTGATCAACAACCGGTTTGCCGCTGACCTCAGTGAGCCATGCTTCGGTTGGAGGGTCTAGCCTTTCACCGGCAGAGAAAATGGTTTTCAAGTTGCTCAAGTCATACGGCTTCATTAGCAAGGCTTGAGGGTCTTCTTTTTTCACTGCACGGAATGCTGTTGGTGCGGTAAACAGTACTTTTACACCGTATTCGGCGCATACACGCCAAAGCGCACCTGCATCCGGCGTCATGATCGGTTTGCCTTCATAAACCACGGTGGCACAGCCCTGCAGTAGCGGGCCATAAACGATATAAGAGTGGCCAACTACCCAACCCACATCAGAGGACGCCCAGAACACATCACCAGCTTTTACGTTGTAAATGGCACTCATGCTGTATTTGAGCGCGACAGCGTGGCCGCCGTTTTCACGCACTACACCTTTGGGTTTGCCCGTGGTGCCCGAGGTGTAGAGAATATAAAGCGGATCGCTGCCTTTAACTGGCGTACAGCCGACGGGCTTTGATTTTGCCAACAACAGTGTCCAATCGTAATCGCGACCTTCAATCAATGAAGATATGCATTGTGGACGTTGATAAATAACACAACTTTGTGGCTTGTGTTTGGCAAGATCGATGGCCTTGTCGAGAAGCGGTTTGTATTCAATGATGCGCTTGATCTCAATGCCGCATGACGCAGTGAGAATAACTTTCGGTGTGGCATCGTCTATGCGCAACGCTAGTTCCGGCGGGGCAAAGCCGCCGAATACAACAGAGTGGATTGCGCCCAGCCTCGCCACAGCAAGCATCGCGATGACTGCTTCAGGAATCATCGGCATATAGATGATGACGCGATCACCTTTCACTACGCCCAAGTCTGCCAGCATGCCTGCGGTGCGAGCAACTTCATTGGTCAATTCGCTGTAGGTATAACGCAATTTGGTATTGCTGACGGGGGAATCAAAAATGAGCGCAAGCTGGTTACCACGACCTTGTTTTACATGGTAATCAAGTGCCATATAAGCAGTGTTCATCTCACCATCGGCAAACCAATGTCCGAGTCCATCCGCATCGCGAGTTAAAATTTGATGTGGAAATTTAAACCATTCCAAATCCACCGCTTGCTTGCGCCAGAATCCTTCCGGATCATTCATTGACTGGTCATATTCTGTTTGGTAGCTCATGTTTTACTCCTCTCATTATTAAACCCAACCCGACCCGACGCTTGTCAGGGAAGGGAATCCGGAACGAAACGACATCTTGTTCCTCCCCTGACAGGAGGATTTTCTTCAAAAAAAATATCAAATACTGTCGCCGGGAATACGTACCCAGCCTTCCATCAGCACGCGCGCGCTGCGGCTCATGGTGACTTTTTCAACTTTCCAGTCGCCACTGTTTTTGCTTGCGGCTGCGCCGACTTTCAATGTGCCGGAGGGATGTCCGAACGTAACTACATTGCGTTCACCGCCACCCGCTGCCAGATTCACCAGCGTACCAGTGATCGCTGCTGCCGTGCCGATGGCAACCGCTGCCGTGCCCATCATGGCATGATGCAGCTTGCCCATCGAGAGGGCGCGTACAAGCAGATCGACTTTAGACGCGCTGACCGTTTTGCCGCTTGATGCCACATAGTCCTTGGGTGGCGCAACAAAAGCGATCTTCGGGGTGTGCTGGCGGGTTGCGGCTTCTTCAGGGGTTTTGATCAAACCCATGCGCAATGCGCCAGCCACGCGGATTTTCTCGAAACGCGCCAGCGCTGCCGGGTCGGTATTGATGGCCTCACGCAATTCGGTACCGGTGTAACCAATATCCGCCGCATTCACAAATACGGTCGGGATGCCGGCGGTGATCATGGTGGCCGGAAAACTGCCGACACCGGGGACATCGAGCTGGTCAACCAAGTTGCCAGTCGGGAACAGGCTGCCGCCCTCTTCACTATCATCGGATGGATCCATGAATTCCAGTACGATTTCCGCTGCCGGGAAGGTCACGCCATCCAGCTCGAAATCACCGGTTTCCTGTACCTGCCTGTTAGCGATAGGCACATGAGCAATAATCGTCTTGCTGATGTTGGCCTGCCAGATGCGTACGGTGCAGACACCGTCCTGTGCAAGACGTGCGGCATCAATATATCCGGCATGAATGGCGAAAGCACCCGCACCTGTGGACAGGTTGCCGCAGTTGCCGCTCCAGTCAACAAAGTCTTTATCGATGGAGATCTGTCCGTAGAGGTAATCCACGTCATAACCAGGGCGTGAGCTTTTCGACAGGATTACGCATTTGCTGGTACTGGAGGTCGCCCCCCCCCATGCCATCGATATGCGCGGCATAGGGGTCGGGGCTGCCGATCACGCGCTGGAACAACCGGTCACGCGCCTTGCCGGGAACCTGTGCAGCTTTCGGCAGGTCCTCCAGTCGGAAGAACACTCCTTTCGATGTGCCACCGCGCATATACGTGGCGGGGATTTTGATTTGTGGGGCTTTGGCCATTATGCGGCTCCTTCGAGAAAGTCTTGCGCAAAGCGTTGCAGTACACCGCCAGCCGTGTACACACGTACTTCAGCAGCGGTATCCAGACGGCAAGTAACAGGAATGCGCACCGTTTTGCCATTGGCACGGGTCATCACGACAGTCAGGTCGGCGCGGGGTGCAATGTCGCCTTCCACATCAAAGGTTTCAGACCCGTCGATGGCGTAGGTCTTGCGGGTATCGCCAGCCTTGAACTCCAGCGGCAGCACGCCCATGCCGACCAGATTGGTGCGGTGGATGCGTTCGAAGCCTTCTGCAACGATGGCTTCCACACCGGCCAGACGCACGCCTTTGGCCGCCCAGTCACGCGAAGAGCCTTGGCCGTAGTCGGCGCCGGCCACGATGATCAGGTTCTGCTTGCGACCCATGTAGGTTTCGATGGCTTCCCACATGCGCATGACCTTGCCTTCCGGCTCGACGCGGGCGAGGGAACCTTGCTTCACTTCACCATCGACCACTGCCATTTCGTTGATCAGTTGAGGGTTGGCAAAGGTGGCGCGTTGCGCGGTCAGGTGATCCCCACGGTGCGTCGCATAGGAGTTGAAGTCTTCTTCCGGCAGGCCCATTTTCGCCAAATATTCACCAGAAGCAGAGTTGGCCATGATCGCGTTCGAAGGCGACAGGTGGTCAGTGGTGATGTTGTCTGGCAGTACGGCAAGCGGACGCATCCCTTTTAAAGTTCGTTCGCCAGCCAGTGCGCCTTCCCAATACGGTGGGCGACGGATATAGGTGGACATCGGACGCCAGTCGTACAGCGGACTTTTCGCCGCTTCAATTTTGCCCAGATCAAACATCGGGATGTAGATCTGCTTGAACTGTTCCGGCTTCACGCAAGCAGCAACGATTGCGTCGATCTCTTCGTCGGAAGGCCAGATGTCTTTCAGCAGGATCGGGTTGCCGGATTTGTCCGTGCCCAGTGCATCCTGCTCGATGTCGAGGCGGACAGTACCCGCAATGGCGTAAGCAACGACCAGCGGCGGGGAAGCCAGAAAGGCTTGCTTCGCATACGGGTGGATACGGCCGTCGAAGTTACGGTTGCCGGACAGTACAGCGGTGGCGTACAGATTGCGGGCTATGATCTCCTGCTGGATCTTCGGATCGAGTGCGCCGGACATGCCGTTACAGGTAGTACAGGCGAAGCCGACGATACCGAAGCCCAATTTCTCCAGTTCCGACAGCAGGCCCGCTTCCTTCAGGTACAGCTCGGCAACTTTAGAGCCGGGCGCAAAAGAAGTCTTGACCCAAGGCTTGCGGAGCAGACCCAGTTCGTTGGCTTTCTTCGCCAGTAATGCCGCTGCAACCACGTTACGCGGGTTGGAGGTGTTGGTGCAGGAAGTGATGGCAGCGATGATGACGGCACCATCCGGCATCAGACCTTGCTTTTCTTCAGTCTTGCCAGCTGCCAGCTTGGCTTCGTCTGCAATGCCGCGTTCATGCAGCGCGGACGTTGGCAGACGACGGTGCGGATTGGACGGGCCCGCCATGTTGCGCACCACGCTGGACAGATCGAATTGCAGCACACGCTCGTATTCGGCGGCAACCATCTGATCCGCCCACAGACCGGTGGTCTTGGCGTAATTTTCAACAAGGGCAACCTGCTCAGGCTCGCGGCCAGTCAGTTTCAGGTAGGTGATGGTCTGAGCGTCGATGTAGAACATCGCCGCAGTCGCGCCGTATTCCGGGCACATGTTGGAAATGGTCGCGCGGTCGCCGATGGTGAGGCTGTCCGCGCCTGCGCCGAAGAACTCGACCCAAGCGCCGACCACCTTTTCCTTGCGCAGGAATTCGGTCAGGGCCAGCACGATGTCGGTGGCCGTGATGCCCAGCTGACGCTTGCCAACCAGTTTGACGCCGACGATGTCGGGCAGGCGCATCATGGACGGGAGGCCCAGCATGACGGTTTCGGCTTCCAGACCGCCGACACCGATGGCGATCACGCCGAGGGAATCAACGTGCGGGGTGTGGGAGTCAGTTCCAACGCAGGTATCGGGGAAGGCAACGCCTTCACGCGCCTGGATCACCGGGGACATTTTTTCCAGATTGATCTGGTGCATGATGCCGTTACCGGCAGGGATCACGTCAACGTTCTTGAACGCAGTCTTGGTCCACTCGATGAAGTGGAAGCGGTCTTCGTTACGACGGTCTTCGATCTCACGGTTCTTGCGGAATGCATCCGGGTCGAAACCGGCCGCTTCCACGGCCAGAGAGTGGTCAACAATTAGCTGGGTCGGCACAACAGGGTTGACCATCGCAGGGTCACCGCCCTGATCGGCGATTGCGTCACGCAGACCGGCGAGGTCGACCAAGGCGGTCTGGCCGAGGATGTCGTGGCAAACCACACGCGCGGGATACCACGGGAAATCCAGGTCGCGCTTGCGTTCGATCAACTGTTTTAGTGCATCGGTCAATGTTTCCGGTTCGCAGCGGCGCACCAGTTGTTCTGCCAGCACTTTGGAAGTGTAGGGCAGTTTGGCATAAGCGTCGGGCTGGATGGCTTCGACTGCCGCACGGGTGTCGAAGTAGTCCAGCTTGCTCCCGGCTAAAGGCTTACGGTATTGGGTATTCATAATTTCCTTCAAATACAATTTGCCAGAGAGAACACAGAGTACACAGTGAGGATAAAGTCAGCATTTCAATGCGGCGCTCTGATCTTAAGGACGGGCTTTCTCTGTGTTCTCTGTGGCTATTTGGGTTTGGTTTTAACGCTTCTCGATTGGAACCCAAGCCAGATTTTCCGGCCCGATGTAATTTGCACTTGGGCGAATAATCTTGCCGTCGGCGCGTTGTTCCATCACATGTGCGCCCCAACCGGTGACACGTGAAATCACGAACAGAGGCGTGAACATATTCGTCGGGACTCCCATCATGTGATACGACACGGCTGAGAACCAATCGAGGTTAGGGAACATTTTTTTCAAATCCCACATCACTGTTTCCATGCGTGCAGCAACGTCGAACAACAACATGTTGTTGTTTTCTTCGGACAGTTGTTTTGCTACGCGCTTGATCACTTCATTGCGAGGATCTGAAATAGTGTAAACCGGGTGGCCGAAACCGATCACGATCTCTTTGCGTGCAACGCGTTCGCGAATGTCAGTCTCGGCTGCTTCAGCACTACGGTAGCGACTTTGAATACGATACGCCTCTTCGTTTGCACCACCATGCTTGGGGCCGCGCAAAGCACCGATCGCACCGGTGATGCAGGAATACAGATCAGAATTGGTGCCGGCGATGACACGCGCAGTAAAGGTGGATGCATTGAATTCATGCTCCGCATACAAAATCAATGATGTGTGCATAGCACGAACCCATGATTCTTTTGCGGGCTTGCCGTGTAAAAGATGCAAGATATGGGCGCCGATTGAATCATCATCTGTTTCAACGTTGATGCGTTTTCCGCTGGTACTGAAATGATGCCAGTACATCAGCATCGAACCGAAGCAGGCCAGCATGCGGTCTATGATTTCCTTTGATTTGGCCTCGATGTGAGCTTCCGGTTCTTGTTCAATCGTTCCCAACACCGAACAGCCGGTACGCATTACATCCATCGGGTGTGCGTCAGCCGGAATGGCTTCCAGCGCCTGTTTTACATTTTGCGGCAGACCGCGCAGCGATTTCAGTTTGGCCTTATAGGCTTTGAGTTGGGGCGCGGTGGGTAAAGAGCCGTGAATCAGCAAATGTGCAATTTCTTCAAACTCCGCTGTCTCAGCAAAATCCAGAATATCGTAACCGCGATAATGCAGATCGTTGCCGGTGCGGCCAACGGTACACACCGCCGTATTGCCGGCGACTGTGCCCGACAGTGCAACGGATTTTTTGGGTTTAGGTAAAGTGCTTTCTTCTGCCATGATTTTCTCCCTAATTAAAATTCAAAAACTGATTGCAAAGATTTTTACTCGGCACCTTTCTCCGCAAACAAGCGATCAAGTTGCTGCTCGTAAACGTGATAGCCCAGCTGTTCGTACAACTCCATACGCGTTTGCATTTCCGGCACTACCTTCTGTTGCGTGCCGTCGGCGAGAATATGCTGGTATACGTTCAGGGCAGCCTTACTCATGGCGCGGAATGCCGAGAGAGGATACAAAACAAGCTTGATACCCACTCCTGATAATTGCTCAGTGGTGTAAAGCGGTGTTGCGCCAAATTCGGTGATGTTCGCCAGAACGGGCACATGCACGACTTTGGTGAATTGGGTATATTGCTCGAGTGTTGTCATCGCTTCGGGGAAGATCATGTCTGCCCCAGCTTCTACACAGGCTTGCGCGCGATCAATTGCGGATTGCATCCCTTCCACTGCCAGCGCATCGGTGCGTGCCATGATGACAAAACTTGCATCCGTGCGCGCATCCACGGCGGCTTTGACGCGATCCACCATCTCGCTTTGGCTGACGATAGCTTTGTTCGGGCGATGGCCGCAACGCTTTTGCATGACCTGATCTTCGATATGAAAACCGGCCGCTCCAGCTTGTGCAACTTCGCGAGTGGCACGTGCGATGTTGAACGCGCCACCCCAGCCAGTGTCGATATCTACCAGCAGCGGCAAATCGCTTGCTGCGGTGATGCGGCGAGTGTCCTCACATACATCATGCAATGTGCTGATACCAAGGTCGGGGATCCCCAACGAAGAGGCTGCTACGCCACCACCGGAAAGGTAGAGTGCTTTGTGCCCGCTTTTCTGTGCCAGGATGGCACAGTATGCAGTGACCGCGCCGACGACTTGTAATGGATGATTCTCTGCAACAGCAAGGCGAAGTTTTTGCCCTGGTGTGTTGGCGACTTGTTTCATGCTGCCTCCTCTTTATCAATCATTTCGCTGATGCTGCGCCATGCACCCTGAATATGTCTGCGCATTAATAGTTCTGCGAGTTCGCCGTCGCGTTGTGCCAACGCGTCAACAATTTGGCGGTGTTGTTGTAATGCTGGCTGGGTTCGTTGTGCATTGCGGCTAGTGCGATAACGGCACATGCGCAGCAATTGATATTGTTCACTGCCGAGCATTTCCATTAGCATCGCGTTACGACTGCCGCGCACTATCTGGTAGTGGAAATCGAGATCGCCTTCACTTTGTAAATAGACTTTGCTGTGTTCTTGATTAATTTGTTGTTCGTGTTGATCGAGTAGTGCACTTAATTGAGCAATCTCTTGTTCTGTCATTTGCGTAGCAGCGATACGGCAAGCCATACCTTCGAGTGCTTCGCGTACTTCATACAAGTCAGCCATCGTTTTGCGATCCAGCACCACTACGCGAGCACCCGCATTGGGGATGCGCTTAACCAGACGAATGCCTTCCAAATGGCGTAAGGCTTCGCGTAATGGGCCGCGGCCCATGCCAAAACGCTCCGCCAATTCTGCCTCGTTCAATTTTTGACCTTGAGCCAACTCGCCCGTGACGATGCTATGCGCCAATCGGTGCGAAGCGATATCTGCCAGTGTGCCTTGTTCGGGTGTGTCAATCAGCATGTTGGGCTAACTCGGATTGTCGACAATGTTTAATATCCTAGCACCAAAAAACAGGTAATGTGCAAAATATTTATCATTATGTCGACAAAGCGCAACGGTTGGGCAAGTTGATATTCAGCATCGGTAAGTCACACATATCAAAAAATCAAATACATGCGTTATTTGTTGAATGTGGAAACATCACATGGAAAAAGCGAAGAGCGATTAAACAGGGGATGTCGACAATTCGCGAGAGAAATCAGCAACGGCCACTGAAAATTCTTATGCGATCTCCGAGACTAAATTGGTAGGTGAATGACACTAATACGCAGTTACCAAAATTGAAAAGTGAGGCAGTCAGCCTCATTTTCGGCATGGGTCAGAATCATGAGCTTGCGGAACTACAACATATTGTCGTACCACAAGTTGGCTTTCTATATCTTGAAATGAGAAATGGATGTATGAAGGGACGCAGCGAGTTGTTCCAAGTGATTGGCTGCAGTCGATGACTGGAGTACAGCCGCATTATTCGCTTCGGTCATCTGGGCAATCTGTTCTACATTTTTCGCCACGTCATTGCTAGCAATACTTTGTTCTTTTAGCGCATCTGAAATGTCGCTCACTACTTGCGCAACATTTGCAGCTTCAGCCTTGATTTGGGTAATAGAGTCCCCCGCCTTATTTGCCAGAGCGACACCACTGATTACTTTCGTGACACCACTTTCGATGTTCGTTACTGCTTCGCGCGTGCCATTTTGAATTTTTTCAATCATAGTGCCAATTTCTTGGGTGGACTTACTAGTGCGTTCTGCCAGTTTGCGCACTTCA